>Ga0136643_10007457_pt1 | contig 15822 bp, 16 predicted proteins | sample TergutLab28metaG_FD_96883 | JGI IMG/M metagenome (GOLD analysis project Ga0136643, IMG submission 96883) | Labiotermes labralis P1 segment gut microbial communities from Petit-Saut dam, French Guiana - Lab288 P1 (version 3) (version 3) | ecosystem: Host-associated > Arthropoda: Insects >... | reverse complement strand
GCCTGAGGAAATTGAGATATTCCTGCCCCATGACGGTGAGACGGGATGCGGAGATCGTTCAGCGTAAGCTATTTACGGACATGGCTCAAATACAGGATAAGTCGCACTTTTCAACAGAGGAAAACATTAAAATATGAATCTCGGAATTATGCGGCGGAGGTAATCTAATGGCGGTTACAATAAAGGCAGATGATTGTGTAGGTTGCGGCGCATGCGTTGACGTATGCCCGGAAAATGCGATAAAATGCGATGACATAGCGGTGGTCGATGCAAAGGCCTGCACAGACTGCTCCATCTGCATTGATGAGTGTCCGGCTGACGCGATCGTCGAGTAAGCGTGCGCTCAAACCATTTACATATAATTTTTATTTCTCAATTGAGAACGCAGCCGTTCATTTTCGATAAAGGTTCACATTTCCGCTGATGGAAGCCGGTTCACGCCCAATACGGTTTCTTGACGAATTTGTACGCACTGTTCATCGCGGTCGCGGCTTCGCCGCATGCGGTTATTATCTGCTTGTATTTCCCTTCGTAATCAACAACGTCTCCGCATCCGAATATCCCGTTCCTTGATGTGCGCATCGCGGGATCCACCTTAAGAAAACCGTTCTCCGTCAGTTCGAGATCCCATTTTTTGAGGTCTTCCAGATCGGATGACGTTCCTATGAGTATGACCGCGAGATCCGCTTCAACATCGAATGTCTTATCTCCTCTTCTCAGAGTGACCGACCTCACAGCGTCATCGCCGTTCACGGAAACGAGGTCGGAACCCATTATCGCCTCGATCGTGCTTTCTTTGAGCGCTACCGTGTTGCTTTCGTCGCATCTGAACTCGTTCCTGCGGTGGACCAATGACGTTGACGTCACGGAATCGGCTATCAGCGCCATCTCTATGGCGCTGTTCCCTCCTCCGAATACGATCACTTTCTTTCCGATGAGCTCCTCCTTCGGAGGAAGTATGTAACACAGCCCTCTGTTTTCGAATTCGCTTTCTCCCTTGCATCCCATCTTCTTGGGTTTGAACATGCCCATACCGGTTGCAATTATTATCGAGTGCGTACGGTATTCGCCTTTGTCCGTTACAACGATCAGTTCTTCGGTTCCGTCGTTGATCTCCGTGACCTTTTCCTTCTCTTTGATCTCACAGCCCATTGATTCGGCCTGCGCGTAAAGTCTGTCGGAAAGTTTACGTGCCTGTATTCTTTCAAAACCGGGATAATTCTTTACTGCTTTGTCAGGGTACAGAGAAACAAGCTGACCTCCGATCTCCGCCGCATCTATGATCAGGGTGTTCATCATTCTGGTCCTGGCGTAGATGCCCGCAGTAAGGCCACCCGGTCCGGCACCGATGATGATAAGATCATGGGTCATTCTGTCGGGGTACGTATTTTTTATATAAAACAGTGATTGCGGAGTATTACCTGAACCGATCATTATTCTGAACCGATCGTGTTTTTAATTGAACGCCTGCTGAAAAATTCAGATAAAATTGAAATGAGCTCACGTATTCCGCAACACCGTTCAAAATGTACGCGGATGCACATACGATGTGCACATATCGTGCGTCACACGCACCCAACGGTTATAACGGCGCACATCGGTACCGTGTTCGTTATGAACGCCCATGATGCGGACGAGGACTACACGGAAAGTGTGCTGAACATCATTCTGGACGAGATAGATGACATCATCATTATACACGATTCACGTCATACCATCGTCTGGATGAACCGCGCCGGGGTCGAAAGGTTCGGCAGATCCCTTGAGGATGTCATAGGGAAGGAATGTTACACCCTGTTCGGAAGATCGGTGCATTGCGAGAATTGTACGATAACGTCTGCGATTCAGGAAGACGCGTCCAAAAAAAGGAGGGTTTTTCCGTCAACCGGTGAATTTTACGAGTGCACGACCATCCCTCTTACAAAAGGAGACGATATAAAACTGGTGGTGCAGCATCTTAGAAGGATTGAACAACAATAAATACGAACACGACGTTGGCGGTGTTAGGTAATATATCATGGCAGGAATCGGATTGGAAGAATACATACCGGTGTTTGTGGTCGGCGCAATATTTTTCATCTGTCTGTTCGCGTATAACGCAAAGGACAAAATCGCAAAATGTATAAACAAGAAACCGAAGACTGAACGCTGATCCGCGTTGATGGAACGATTTCTGCATATTACGCGATCCTCAGGCCGCATCTATTTTTGAAAGCGGTCGTTTTATTACTTCAGAAGATGATACGGTATCGGTGATACTATGGTGATTATCCCGGAAAAAGTTCTGGAAGCGTTCAATGATCCTAAATCGGTAAAAGTACTGACCTCTGTTGAAACGGGCGGGCAGCCGCACGTCATCGTGTGCGGAAGCATAAGCGCCTTAGATGCTGAGACGGTGGTGGTCGGAGAGATATTAATGAAAAAGACGTCCTCAAACCTTGAAAGGCACCGTAAGGCTGCGGTACTGGTCCTTATTGACAGGATATCGTACGTCATTCACGTCAAAGTTAAGAAACGCATTGCCGAAGGTCCCGTTCTTGATAATATGAATCATGTGCTTGCGGGCATGGGCCTCAGGGCGCATGCGGTCTGGGCGTTCGAACCGCTGGCGGTCTACGACCAAAGCGCATCTCAGTCAGCGGGCATAAAATTAGCATAAACCGTTTTTTTAACTTCTTTCCTTCATCTTTTTCAATTTGATGGGCAAGATTGATATCCCTGTCCGCGCATCGTGGTTTATGTGGGACCTTGCAAGAGGAAGGATGTTCTTCATGGTGGGTGCGGCCCTTGCGTTCATTGGTATGGGCATCATAACGCTTGGGCATACGATCTCCGGAATCATTCTGTTCACCGTCGGCGTATTTCTCATCATAGTCGGACTCTCGATACTCAGACTGCATCTCAGCGCGGGTCTTCGGAAAAAATGATTTCGGAACGCAATGAAAAATTTGTGGTGTTTAAGAAGTTTAAAGGGTTTGCAGGCTCAGTATCTGCGCCTGTTGTTATCCCTCGGCGGGGCGTGCTTCTTGAAGCAGTCCCTGCAGTATACAGGTTTTCCCTGTGTCGGTTTGAAGGGAACCTCACATTCGTTTCCACAGTCTGAGCACGTGGCTTTGTGGTATTCCCTCGGCGGCTGGTCTCTGTCCCTGTAATTCCTATCTCCGTAGGCCATTTCTATTCCTCTTTTTGAAGTATTCCAATATCATCTTCCTCGCCTTTCGGACGGACCAGATCGTAATATCACGAATGCCTCTGCTCCCGGATAGATGATAGTAGTTTATAAAACTAGTACTTTGCCGCGCCGTGATTTCACTTTTTTATGCAGCAATCGACGCACATCCATGTGTCTTTGTAGGACCGCAGCTCGTTTCCGCATTTTGAGCACAGCTTTGAATGATCGGCGGAACCGTCTTCGATCTCCTTTCCCGAAAGGTCGTCCGAGGCCCACTCGATAAGACGGATCAGTTCATTGTATGCTTCGTTCACCGGTTTCTCATAATACTGCAGGTTGTCGTATTCGTTGTATAGTCTCAGTCTCATTTTCTTTACGGCGGCGCATACGTTTGAATACATTCCTGATGGGATCCTTTTCCTGCATGCGACGCTGTCACGGTATCTGATGTCCAAGTACGTGATGCTGTTGTCCAGGAACGCGCTGAACTTCCGCTCGTCCGGGAATACGGGGATCGAAAGTATGAGTTCTTGGTTCTTCTTCAGATTTTCGTCTCTGTCCATGACGGAGATCAATGCTTTTTTGATCTCTTCCCTCATCTCACCGGTCACCTGACCGTATATTTTTCTCAGCCGGGGGACATCCTCGCTTCTTCCTGCGGACCTTACTTTCATTGCGGCCGATCTGAATTCCTGTCCGCTCTTGTGCTCGAGTATGTCAAAGAGGTCGGGCATCATGGTGTCCGCCTCGCCGATCGCGGTAAGGTAACCGAGACACGCGATCCGGACGTTCTCTTTGTCGGACGATCTGATCTTCTTCACGGCGTCCAATGCCGCACGTTCTTTCACGGCTGCCAGAAGTTTTATTACGTCTGCTCTTACGCGCTCGTCCGTGTTGATAAGGTGTTTCGAAACGATGCCGTAGAACGACGGATCGTAATTAGCGATCAACCATCTGTCCTCGGATATCGCGAATTTTCTGCCGGAGGCAACGAAGTCCACGCCGTCAAGGAAACGATTGAGATACTCCGCCCTGCTTGTGCTCATGTTATACGTCCGTATGCGCCTTGCACGGTATCAGATGTCCCTTTCCGAGAGGGCTTTCTTCAGCATCACAACTTCCTCATCGGTCAGCGTCACGCCTTTGCCCATCTTCTCTCCATCGGGGGACCATTCCCTTATATCATATTTCGGCTCCCTGCCGTTCCAGCTTATCATATTCAATTCTTTCGTCCATCCTTTCGATGATTCGGAAAGAACCGCGACCTTCTCCACTATTTCGTATTTGAATTCTGCCATTTTGTTCGCCTCTCTCTTATAGCTTTTTCTATAATATTTGTTTAATGCTTCTTCTTATATTTAAATCAAAGTAAGAAAAACTCATATATTAGAGGAGAAGGATGTATGCTCCATCCCGCTTCGCCTTCCATAACGTTACCGGTACGCCTTATCAATATCCGATTTTCGGCGCTTGATTTTTCTTTCTGAAGATTTAGAATATTTTTTCAAAGGTTTAAAATACTATTCGTTCCTTATTTGTTGTATAAAGGATATATGCGTTACAATCTGTTCGTACACCCATGTTATTTCGCGGGTGTAAAAGAGGCAACATAAATGGATGAGATCATCATTGTTCTGATAGCGGCATTGACCTTCATGATAGGTTCTTCGGCGTTTTTCTCCTTGTCAGAGACGTCATTCACGTCAATGAACCGCATAAGGATGAAGAATTATGCGAAGGAAGGCAACAAAAAGGCTGAGAAGGCCATCGACATATCGGAGGACTACGACCGTCTGCTTACAACGATACTTGTCGGCAACACGTTTGTGAACATATCCGCCGCAACGATCTCGGCGATACTCTTCGCCATATTCATCATTGACGCGAACGTATCCGCCGCGGTGTCCACCGTTGTCTTGACGCTGATACTTCTGACGTTCGGTGAGGTCACGCCGAAATGCATCGCCAAGGAACGTCCCGAGAAGATAGCTATGAAGGTCGCGGGAACACTTTCCGTCCTTATCGTGATATTCTACCCGCTGAGCATGATCTTTGTCGGACTGAGGAAGCTTTTGACCAGGTCCATACCGGAAGAGGACGCTCCCACAATAACGGAGGAAGAACTGATCGTGATGATCGACGAGATCCGTGAGGAAGGAACGATAGAGAAACGCGAAAGCGACCTCATAAAATCGGCGATAGAGTTCGATGACATCACGGTAAGCGAGATGTGCACTCCCCGCGTTGACATCACCGCGTTGGAAGTGAAATCGGACATAGAGAAGATAAAGAGGGCGTTCATGGAGACGGGATTCTCAAGGATACCCGTTTACAGGGAAACGGTAGATCAGATAATAGGCGTCGTTTACATCAAGGATTTCTATAATCTGCTGTTCGATTCGGACGGTGCAAAGATGGAAGACGTTATACGTCCGATCAAATTCGTTCCGACGACAATGAAGATCTCCGTCCTGCTGAAGGATTTCCAGAAATCGAAGACGCACATGGCCGTTGTCATCGATGAATACGGCGGCACTGTTGGCATAGTGACATTGGAAGACGCGGTCGAAGAGCTTATCGGCGAGATATGGGACGAGAGCGATGAGATCGAACATAAGATCACCGAGAACGCGGACGGCAGCTATCTGGTGCACGGAGACGCGCATATGAGCGATCTTACGGAATTCGGCATAGACATGGATCTTGAGGATTTCGAAGGCGACACGATAGGCGGTCTGATACTTTACAAGCTTGGCCGCATACCGACGAGCGGCGACGTGATAGATATGGATACCGCGGTCATGACCGTCAAATCGGTTAAGAACAGGCGTATACGGGAAGTGCTCATAACGAAGGCGGAAAAGGAAGAGACGCCGGAAGATAAGGATTCAGACTGATCCCGATATTTCATCAAGGAATTTTTTCATATTCTTCACTGCTATCTCCTTCCTTGCGGGATGCGCGACGATCTTGCATGTTACTGAGATCACATCGCCGTGGTGCGCTGTTTCATATCTCTCGGATACGGCGGCCTGTTTGTCCAGTCTGAGGTAGAAGGTGCAGTCGTCGTCGATCCTTTTGTCGAGTTCATCGGTTATCCTCGACACCGTATCCTTTCCCAGTCGTTTGAACAATTTTTTGCATTCGCCGTTGTTCTTCATCTCAGAAGAGAGGATGACCATTGAGTTGCCGTGATGCCCGTCGCTCATCTCCGCGTGGAAATCTTCCGTTCCCGAGATGTTTTTCATGACCTCATGAAGTTTTTCCTCGTCTTCCGTGGCGTAGCAGAACATTCTTATTTTCACCCAATGGAAAACGTTCGCCATGCATTCACGTAACGGCAACGGATTGATTATTGTTTCGTACGGTTACCGCGCTCGTTTGACCGTTCATATACACAAAGCGTGCATGCGGACCGTCAGAACACTTTCCAAAACCTTTTTATTATCAATCCTTATTGGCAGTCCAACCGATGGATCCGTAGCTTAGATCGGCTGGAGCGCCCGGCTGATAACCGGGAGGTCAAGAGTTCAAATCTCTTCGGATCCACTCTTTGTCCACAGTTCTTACATTCCGCTTGACCGATGAAAATATTTTGCTGAAATGCTGCGTGAACGGCATTACCGTCGTTCGATGGAAACGATATGATCGTTCGGTCACGCATCCGAACATATGCCTTACAAGAGAACGATTACGTCTTTTGTCGATGTTTGTATACGACATGTATATATACGAAACCCTTAATATTGAGTTGATGACAGACGATCTGAGGGAAAAGATGGCAGGCGAGATAACATTGTCCTCGGATTCCGGCAAGACCATGAGGAAATGGAGGGAAGAATTTTCAGTCTCGCAGAATGAATTGGCATCCGCCATGGACATATCGCCGTCCGTCATAAGCGATTATGAATCCGGAAGAAGGAAATCTCCGGGCGTTGGCGTTGTCAGAAAGATGGTCGATTCTCTCATAGAGATAGACGAAGGGCGGGGCCGCCCGACGTCCTCTAAGTTCAGGACCGTGAGAACAGACGACTGCATCATGGCAATGGGCGAATTTGGATCTGGAATATCGTCGGATGATTTTGTCAGGACGATGAGAGGAACCGTCCTTAATCCCGGAACGGAAGGGAGAAGGATATACGGATATACGGTCGTGAACTCCGTGAAAGCGATAATGTCGCTCAGTTCGTCCGATTATCTGAAGATATACGGATGGAGCACAGAACGCGCTCTGATATTCACGGACGTGTCGTTCGGAAGGTCGCCGATGGTCGCAATACGTGCGCATCCGTTGACGCCGGCGATGGTCGTTTACATAAATCCCGAGAACACCGACGCACTTGCCGTCAAGCTGGCAAAGCTTGAGGGCATACCGCTGGTCTCCGTGGAAATGGAATTGAAAGAAATGATAAGCGTGCTAGAAAAAATGAAAGAAGGGAAATGACATGGATGTAGGAATAGTCAGTTACGGTTCTTATGTGCCGCGCTACAGGATAACGCCTGCGGAGATAGGAAGGATATGGGGAATAGACGGAACGGCGATGGGAAAGGGACTGTTCATCAATATGAAGTCCGTTCCGTCACCGGATGAGGATGTGATAACGATAGCAACGGAAGCCGCCAGGAACATGATGTCCCGCTGCAGCGTCGATCCGCAGGAAATAGGTGCGATATATGTCGGCTCTGAATCACACCCGTATGCGGTGAAGCCTTCCGGGACCATCGTGGCGGAAGCGATATGCGCAACACCGAATCTCACTGTCGCGGACCTTGAGTTCGCATGCAAGGCCGGAACGGCGGGAATACAGATATGCATGGGACTCGTAGGCTCAAAAATGATAGAATACGGTGTTGCGATAGGCGCGGACACCTCACAGGGAGCGCCGGGAGATGCGCTCGAATATTCCGCATCGGCAGGAGGAGCGGCGTATCTGATCGGTTCGAAGGATATCATAGCTAAGATCAACAGGACGCTGAGCTACACGACCGACACTCCCGATTTCTGGAGAAGGGAAGGAAGCCCGTATCCGAAGCACGGAGGGAGATTCACCGGCGAGCCCGCATATTTCAAACACATAGGTTCGGCGGCGAGGATGATGCTCTCCGAAATGAACACCGAACCGTCCGATTACAATTATGCGGTCTTCCATCAGCCAAACGGTAAATTCCCGATGAGGATGGCAAAGGAACTCGGCTTTTCCGATGAACAGGTAAATGACGGTTTGCTGACGCCGCACATAGGCAACACCTACAGCGGTGCCGTCCCGCTCGGGCTGGCGGCGGTCCTTGACGTCTCCAAACCCGGCGACAGGATATTCGCGGTCGCATACGGTTCCGGCGCAGGGAGCGACGCGTTCGACATAACCGTTACCGACAATATGAAGAAATACAAGAGATCCGCAGCGCCTACCGTTGCGGAAAGGCTTAAAGACACTATCCATCTGGATTACGGAAGATATGCGAAATTCAAAGGCAAGATAGTGATGGGGTGATCAAATGAGAGATGTTGCTATAATAGGGATCGGAACAACGAAGTTCGGCGAGATATGGGATGCATCATTCCGCGATCTTGGTATTGAAGCGGGGCTGAAAGCAATGCATGACGCCAATCTTACGGGCTCGGAGGTTGACGGTATGTTCATAGGTAACATGTCGTCAGGCCGTTTCATCAATCAGCACCATATCGGCGCTCTGATAGCGGATTATGCGGGAATGGCAAGCCGCAACGTACCGGCGACGAGAATAGAAGCCGCCGGCGCATCCGGAGGCATTGCGTTCAGGCAAGCAGTAATGGCGGTGGCGTCAGGCATGAACGATATCGTCATAGTCGGCGGCGCGGAGAAGATGACCGATGTGACCGACGAAGCAACCAACTCCATATTGGACTCGGCGACGGACCAGCAGTGGGAGGCCACGATGGGCGTTACGTTCGCTTCGCTGAACGCGATGATCGCAAGGAGATGCATTCATGAGAAGATCGTAACACGCGAAGAAATGGCGTCGATGGCCGTGAACAGCCATGCGCACGGCGCCCTCAACCCGGACGCGCAGTTCCGCAAGGCGATAGATCTGAACACGGTTTTGAAAGCATCGATGGTCGCGGACCCGCTGGGCATGTTCGACTGCGCCCCGATATCGGACGGTGCGTCGGCAGTGGTCCTTTGTCCGCTGGACATGGCCAAGAAGTATACGGACAGACCGGTAAAGGTGGCATCATCGGCGCAGGCAAGCGATACGCTCGCGCTTTTCCAAAGGAAGAATATAACAACATTCGACGCCACCGTGGCAGCCGCGAAACAAGCTTACTCGCTGGCAAAGATCGAGGCCAAGGACATAGCTGTTGCGGAGGTGCACGACCACTTCACGATAGAAGGGATACTGGCGCTTCAGGACCTCGGTCTTTTCAAAAGAGGCGAAGCCGGCAAAGCCGTAATGGACGGCCAGGTGATGGTTGGCGGAAAGGTAGCGGTGAACACATCCGGCGGCCTGAAGGCGCGCGGACATCCGATAGGCGCGACGGGAGTTGCGCAGATCGTTGAGATAACGAAACAGCTCAGAGGCGACGCTGATAAAAGACAGGTTCCGAACGCAAAGTACGGATTGGCGCAGAATGTCGGAGGCACCGGTTCCGCCGTTGTCGTAAGCATAATGGAGGCGATCTGATGTCGGTTGCAAGACACTGGAGAGAAACACCCGGAAGGTACAACCTGATAGGAGTGAAATGCGGCAACTGCGGTAAAGTGTTCTTCCCTAAACGTACACTCTGTCCGGAATGCAGGCGTTCATCCATGGGAAAGATGAACGCATACAAACTGAAGGCCGAGGGAACGGTCTTCACGTACTCGATAATCCATGATGCGCCGGCCGAGAACAACAGCATAAAACCGTACGCGGTCGCGATGATACTGACTGATGACGATGTACTGATAACAGGACAGCTGGTGGACGTTGAACTTGAGAAAGTGGAGATCGGGATGCCCGTGCGTGCGGTGCTCAGGAAAATGAGCGAGGACGGCGAAACCGGAGTGATAAACTACGGTTACAAGTTCGCTCCTAAGAATTAAAAACCCTCACAAACCTTTTTCCTTTATTTTCTTAATCATTGTGAAACGACATCATTGTTTCTGAATGTCCATCATGGCGACCATTTCCAGCGCCAGGTCCTCGGGTCGGATGCCGAGAGGGTTTGCGCCTATATCTGCTTTTTCGGACGTGCATGTGATTATACTGTCATCCTCGGCGGCGTCTATCGCATCGAGGCGAAGATCTTTGATACCGAACGCCGCAACGACCATTGCTCCGCATCCTTCCTTAGGCTTCATTTTCGCAAGCGCCTTGGATATCTGTCTTTCGCCGGCCGCGTATAATATTGTTTCAGTGAGCATCGTCTTGGAACGGTTTGTATTGTTCCTGAACGCACGTTCCGCGTGCATCATCGCGGAGATTATGTGATCTTTACCGTAAACGTGCGCAGGATCCATCAATATGACATCGCCTCCGAGGCTTAGGAAATGTTTCAATATGTCATCAAATGACCTGCTGCACCTTATGCCGACGATTCTGACGTCATCCATGAGGCCGCGTATAACGTACTTCTTTTAATCATTGTCTCCGCAACAGCGTTTTCGCAGCGTAATTATCGGTAAATTACTATATGCTAATTGGTATATTTTGTAAACCATTATATAGTAGCATGTGTTAACGGCGAGTAGAAAGGCAAAAACTGCCGCCGGGAACCGATACGGTTTGAACCGGCGGAGGCATAGACCGGATCGGAAAACAAACTTCCGGGAGCTATCTTTGCCGTCCGCCGTTTCAAATTTTGTCGGGATCCTGCAGGCTGTGCGTGTTTCATAGTATGGCCTCAGCGGACGCTACGCATATTTACGAATCCGGCGAACGCGGCCATTTGGGAAACGCATCGAATCAACAGACAGATAAGACCGACGTATCAAAAAAAAGAAGGCATGTCCATGAAAAGGAAAAAAGCAGGATCGAGTGAATCTAATCCCGAAAGAAAGATAGGAAACACGAAAGGGAGAGTAAAACTACCGAGTTCCCTGCGTACGGTTCTGAGGCCCAAAGCCTTGATATCAGCGTTCGCCGTCCTGATCCTTTTGACAGCGTCGTTATCCATGCTGCCCGGAGGGCAGGAAGGACACGGCCTTGAAGTAATCGGTAAGCCTTCCATTTTTGTGACTGACATAACAGACGTACCCACGCACGCGCTGGCGGGAATGCCGTTAACTCTTACGGGTACGATCCTACCGATAAACGCAACTAATAAAACCATATCATGGAGCATCAGGGATGCAGGCGCCACAGGCGCATCATTATCAGGAAATATATTAACGGCACCGAATACCGGAACGGCAACGGTCACGGCAACAATAGAAGAGAATGATCAGTTCATCGCAGTCTCTATCGGAAACAATCACACGGTTGCCATAAAAAAGGACGGTACCTTGTGGGCATGGGGAGGCAACCTTTTTAGTCAACTCGGCCTCGGAGACACCGCAGACAGAAACACTCCGATCCGTGTAGGAGCGGCATCCGATTGGATATCCGTATCGGCCGGAAACGGTTACTCGGCGGCCATCAACGCCAAAGGAGAATTGTGGGCATGGGGCATCAACTACAACGGTCAGCTCGGACTCGGCGACAATGCGCAGAGAAACACTCCGGCCAAAGTGGGAACCGCATCCGATTGGATTTCGGTATCGATCAAAAACGGTCAGACGATTGCCATCAAAGAGAATGGCACATTATGGGCATGGGGCATCAACAACGCTGGCCAGCTCGGACTCGGTGACAGCATAGACAGAAACACTCCGACCCGAGTGGGAACCGCGTCCGATTGGATATCGGCATCAGCCGGAAGCGGTTACTCAGCAGCCACCAATACGAAAGGCGAACTGTGGAGTTGGGGATTGAACGATGCAGGTCAGCTCGGACTCGGTGACAATGCAAACAGAAACACGCCTACTAAAGTGGGGACTTCATCCGACTGGGCATCGGTATCAGTCGGATGGGATCACATAATGGCCATCAAATCGAACGGTACACTGTGGACATGGGGGAACAACTCCGCCAGCCACCTCGGGTTCGGCGACAACACAAAAAAAGACACTCCGACTCAACTGGGAACGGCGACCGACTGGGCATCGGTATCAGCCGGAAGCTATTACACAGCGGCCGTCAAAACGGACGGCACCTTGTGGGCATGGGGAAATAACTGGGCCGGCCAGCTCGGCCTAGGGGACAATATAAACAGAAACACTCCGGCCCAAGTAGGGAACGCAGCCGACTGGGCATCGGTATCAGCCGGAGGCAACGTGATGGCCTTCAAAACCAACGGCGAAGTGTGGACATGGGGACACAACAACATCGGCCAGCTCGGCCTAGGGGACAATACTAACAGAAACACTCCCGTCCGAGTAGAGAGTGGCAGCTGGGCTTCGGTCTCGGTTGGATATGATTTCACAATGGCCATCAAATCGGACGGTACCTTGTGGGCATGGGGAACCAACATATGCAGCCAGCTCGGACTCGGTGACAACACAGACAGAAACACTCCGATCCGTGTAGGAACAGAAAGCGATTGGGCATCGGTATCAGGCATGGGCGCTCACGTAGCGGCCCTTAAAACGGACGGCACCTTGTGGACCTGGGGGAACAACCTTTACGGCCAGCTCGGACTCGGCTACAACATAGACAGAAACACTCCGACCCGTGTAGGAACAGCATACGACTGGGCATCGGTATCAGCCGGATGGGAACATACAATGGCCATCAAAAAGGATGGCAGTTTGTGGGCATGGGGATTGAACGATAAAGGTCAGCTCGGACTCGGTGACAACGTGAACAGAAACACTCCCGTTCGAGTAGGAAATGCGACCGACTGGGCATCGGTGTCGGTCGGACAATATCACACATTGGCCATAAAGACTAACGGTCAACTCTGGACATGGGGATTGAACGATAAAGGTCAGCTCGGACTCGGTGACAACGTGAACAGAAACACTCCCGTTCGAGTAGGAAATGCGACCGACTGGGCATCGGCATCACTTGGACTCGTTCACACAACGGCCCTAAAATCGGACGGAACTTTGTGGGCATGGGGCAGCAACGAAGCCGGCCAGCTTGGTAACGGCACAAATACAGAGAGAAACTCTCCTGTTCAGATAGGATCGGACAGATGGATGTTTGTTTCAGCTGGAAGCAGTCACACAACGGCCCTAAAATCTGACGGTACCCTGTGGGCATGGGGATGGAATGGAAGAGGTCAGCTCGGACTCGGTGACAACGCGAACAGGAACACCCCGACACAGGTAGGAAATGCGAACGAGTGGACATCGGCATCAAGCGGAGGCTTTCACACAATGGCCCTCAATGATAAAGGCGGATTGTGGGTATGGGGATGGAGCGAAAGAGGTCAGCTCGGGTTCGGTGACAACGTGAACAGAAACACTCCGACCATGCTCCAAACGCCGACGACCTATTTCACGAAGGATTTTACCATAGAGGTAATGGAACGCAACTATCAGTATGAAATAACGGGCTCCGGAAACTCATTCACCGCGATCGGATATCTGAGTGACGGCGTTGGAACATACACGGTCAGCGGAGCTGCGAACACAACGATACAGAATGTCATCAACGCGATACGTAACGATGCGAACGGTAACGCATGCGGCATAGATTTCAAAAACGTGAACATAGGAACGGCGAACATCGAGTTCAGCAGCTCCGGCGGTACTTGGGGCATCGTCACATTGAAAGGTTCACTGACATCTTCGCACAACACAAGCAACAGCGGTGTGATCTTACTGTCAGGCAACATTAACGTGAACAGTCAGGCGAATATAACAGGTACCGGCACTTCAACATCCGTGAGCGTCATACGCAACAACGGTACCGGTACGATCAACATAACGGCAGGTACGATCGATCAGAGCGGCACCGCTAACAATTTCGCAATGTACAACAACGGCACCGGAACGATAACCGTCAGCGGCGGTATAGTTCAGTGCAGCGTAAGCGGCGTTGCGATACATAACAACAACACAGGAACGATCAACGTCAACAGCGGCACGGTCCAATGCGCCGGCGGCAGTGCTGTGATACACAATCAATCCTCCGGAAGGATCAACATCAACGGCGGTACCGTTCAGTCGACCGGCAGCGGCGTTGCAATAAACAACCAATCCGGCGGAACGATAAACGTATACGGCGGTACGATACACGGCGGCGGAACCGCAAACGCGATCATAAGTACAAACGCGAACGGAAGCGTTATCCTCGGCGGAGATCCAACGATCACGGGAAACATCCACGTTGCATCCGGAAGACTGAGTGTTCAGACATCAGGAGCAAATGCATTCGCACCCTCCGGTTCAAAGACATACAATGTGTCCTTATCGGGCACATTGTCAGAAGGCCTGCTTGCAGTGACGAACGGTGCATCTTTCGCAAACAAATTCACATCCGCGAATCAGACATGGATGTTCGGAGTGAAAGACAACGGTCTTGTTTTGAAATACGATCCGAACTATTGGTTCACGGTCACGTTTGATCCAGGCAACGGGGAAAACACGTGGAGCGAACTTATATTGCTGTCTCACGTACCGACTTTGACAAAACCGGAAGGCACATGGAAGAAGGACGGATACTTCGGAGACGGTAAATGGTACATCAACGGCGTAACAGAATTCGTCTTCGGAACGTCATTGGTCAGCGGCAACATGACGCTGCAACTGAGATGGACCGAGGCCGCGGTCACAATAAGCACAACGACCATCGCAGACGGTTTAGTCAACAGGCCGTACTCGTCCACTATCACAGCCTCCTTGGAAGGAGGAGTGGCAGGTACAATAAACTACGAACTCGTCAAAGGAGATCTTCCTCCGGGATTGACGATCAACGGATCCACCGGAGTCATATCCGGAAAGCCGACGGATGAGGGAGATCACACTTTCACGGTACGTGCGTTAAGCACGATCACAGGTGCGAAGGATGAGAAAACACTCACAATATCGATATTCGGCGGCAACTACTATTGGAACAATGATCCCAACAATAAGTTCGGGTCGCTTGCGGACGCAATGGCATCGGATGGATCGGGCAATCTTATAGTGGCAGGGTTCTTGTTCGACGACCTCGAAACGGCGGGTCCCATAGTATTTGACAGATTTGTGGTCCTTTGCTTCGAGGAAGGAGCCGAACTGACGCTGAAGGATGGTCATGTTACAATAGGAGGCGTAGACCTGACCGGTGGCAAGCTGACACTCGACAACACGACACTCATAATCCTCGGAGACCTGGTAGGTTCGGGAGATATTGAACTCGTCAACGACAGCAGACTCATCGTAAAAGGAGATGTGGACATCGACGGTAGCATAACCGGATCCGGAAATCTTGACGTTGACGGTAACGTGAACATAAGCGGCGACCTCATCGTAGACGGAGACGTCGGCGTGGGCGGAAACTTTGATGTGAGCGGCAACGCAGACATAGGAGGAGACCTCAGTGTGGGTGGCAACGCAGACATAGGAGGAGACCTCAGTGTGGGCGGCGATGCGAACATCAATGGTAACCTTGACGTAGGCGGAGATGCAAACATAGGAGGAGACCTCAATGTAGGAGGAGAT
>Ga0136643_10007454_pt1 | contig 15825 bp, 11 predicted proteins | sample TergutLab28metaG_FD_96883 | JGI IMG/M metagenome (GOLD analysis project Ga0136643, IMG submission 96883) | Labiotermes labralis P1 segment gut microbial communities from Petit-Saut dam, French Guiana - Lab288 P1 (version 3) (version 3) | ecosystem: Host-associated > Arthropoda: Insects >... | reverse complement strand
TGTTGAGGAGAATATTTGGACCTATGAGGGACGAGGTAACGGGGTAATGGAGGAGACTGCATAACGAGGAGCTAAATGATTTGTACTCCTCACCCAATATTGTGCGGGTGATACAATCTAGAAGAATGAGATGGGTTGGGCATGTGGCGCGTATGGCTGAGAAGATGGGGGTGTATAGGGTCTTGCTTGGGAAACCGTAGGGAAGGAAACCACTGGGGAAACCTAGGCGTAGATGGATGGATATATTAGGCTGGATCTCCAGGAGGTGGGATGTGGGTATATGGACTGGATTGGGTTGGCCCAGGATAGAGACAAGTGGCGGACGCTTGTGAATGCGGTAGTGAACCTTCGGGTTCCGTGAAATGCGGGGAATTTCTTGACTAGCTGCAAACCATTTAGCTTCTCAAGAAGGACTCTGCACCATGGAGTAAGTAAGTAGGTAAGGAAGCTACTGCATACATTCAGTATGTCAGGGCCGGGGTCCCACGGACATGGGAAGAGAGATTGAACAATGCGCTGAATTAGACACGCGTCTTGCGTAATTCTGCTGCTAATTTCCCGAGATGCTTGTTACGTTGCGTGACGTAAGTTTGTGAAAAATATTCTGGATTTACTGGTCACTAGGTTCGAAAAAAGGTCGTCCTATAGTCACTTCCGAGACCCGGGTTCGGAACAAGCTACGTGGAATTTATGTATAAAATACAGTGTATACAGTTAATTATGTTCATGCAATGTGTAACCCAAAAGCAATATCGTGGTCTACCAAAACTTCTTTTTACCTGTGGTCTATGCACCCAGGACACAGAGTTCACAATATAAAATTTGCCTGTCCCTTGCAGGCCCTTTATGCGTAGTCGTGGTTATTTTTCGGTATGTCTTGGCTTATTTTCTTGCCATATAGCTATTTTCATTTCTATTTTTACGTACATGTATACAATTGTTATGTTAAATATCATGCACTTCCATTATTGTCTTAGGAACCTGATATAAAATGTAAAACTGTATGATGCCGAACTGTTATAACTGTATGTTGAGCTCCCGGTGTACACCGCTGTGGCTCCTTGCACAACACTTGTGACTGAGCCAAGGGCAGGCTACTCCGTGTCTTCTGACTCACCACGAACGAATCAGTCATAATCAATAGGTCTCGAAGCTAAATACAGTGTCCTCCAATTGACTAACTCCGTCTCTCTTGTGAAAACCACGTTGGCTCTTGATCAACTGTTAGTTACAGGTTTTGCCGCTTCTTAGTCCAGGCGATAGTGCACACGTGTGTCTGCCATTATGTAAGCCAAAGTTACACCTTGCCTTCAAGTACGTTACTCGAGATTGTGTGCTTACAGCATACTGTACTGCCTACACATTTTACCTAGTCTCAGAGGACCCAGCATACACCTGCAGTTGTTCCTCTGCAGTTCCATTTTGAAGTTTCTTAGTTGTCGGAGCAGTCTATTAAATGCTTTAGAATGTATGTAGCAGCATTGATCCGTGTCTTTAATTGAACCTCGTTTGTGTATTGATAATTCCATTTTCATTAGAGCTGATGTCCTTTTACGTACTTATAATTCCTACCACTGAATTGTTGCCTTCCTTCACTATATCAGCAGAGCCAATTCTGGGTATCGGTTTCAACCGTGATCTGCGTGCCAATAGTTTACTATTTTAGGCGCGTTCGCAAAATTACGAAAAGTTGCTATTACCTTCGTCTTGTCTGTCCTCCCTCCGTCTCTCCGCATGGAACGACTCGGCTCCAACAAGACGAATTATTATAAAATTTTATATTTTAGAATTTTTCGAAACTCTGACGAGAAATTTCAAGTCCGATTAAAACTTGACCAGAATAACGGTTACTCTGCGCGAAAACCCATGTACATTTGAAATAGTATCTCGCTGAGTTCTTCGTAGAATGAGTACTGTTTAGGACAATATTTGTAGAGAAAGTCAAGCACATTCTAATTTATGTTCAGTAATTTTTTCCCCGAAATTCGGGGCATTTATGAGATAATGTGGTAGAGTCATGCAGGCCACAGATGGTAGTATAATAAGGGGCTTGCGCTTTTCATACCGCATAAATAAACTAGAATACAGACACACTGTCATAATGTTTAATACTTATTGCTTTTCCACGGCAACGGTGGTTACGGGAACGCGCCTAAATATTACGTGATTTGTACATAGCCTGTCTTATTGTTTGTTAAAGTTGTCTGAATTTATTTGCTGGAACAGGTCTGTTTCTTTGGGCTATGTTATTTGATGATCTGTGGGAACATTGTTGTATGTCTGGCAAGACAGTAAGAAGCCCTACAATATTGTGAGTCTGAGTTACTGAATGACTGTCTAGTTGGCTGGAGAATTGACCGATTCATTATCACAGTTTTGGAATTTACTGAGTTTCCGAACGCGTTCCTAACCTTTGTACATAAGCATAGATGTTCGGTACACTGTGCACAATGGTGTCTTCGGTCTTTAAGAGACGCTGTAGGTAGTTTTATGAACGTTTCAGTAGCACCTTACAGTTCTTGAGAAGTACAGACTTCTTATTATTACACTCAGTTTGTATGAGCTTAACGAGAAATTCGGTGATGTCCAATTTGAACAACATAGCATGTAATGGATCGACATGGACCAAAATGAACAGACTTTTAATACACGTAGCTGAGAGCGCTCATACCGAAGTTCGTCCAGACCCATTAATTGGTTTGGAACATGATATTTGAGAACGTGAAATGGTCTTCCCAGCTTTTCGCACTTGGCAACTAGCACGTGTCGCGTGGTCCCATTGCGGTTGGTTCATGCACGTGCAAACTAACCGCATGGATTAACAGATGGGCGCTGGCGGAGGGAGGTCCACCGTATTACTTCTGTCCGCCCTCCCTCTCGTTTACATTATATGTACTCTGAAATTGATAGACTTTACTGGGTATACCAGGGGGTACGCGGTGTCGCAGTTACTTGAGGCTTTCTGCTGTTAGCCGGAAGGTCTCGTGTTCGATTCCCCACGTGGTCATTGGGCCTTTCCATTGACGTAATCCTTCCGGCCCCACTATGGCCCTGGGATCGACCCGGCCTCTAACAGAAATGAGAGCCAGGGCTATCTACGGGGCGTAAAGGCGGCTGGTGCTTAGGACTGACTGCCTTACCACCTTCGTGTACCGACTGTCTAGAAATTCTGGGAGCCTCAACCTGCTGCGTCATAATGACCTGTCCAGGCCTGTAATGGGATAGCTTTGCCTTTTACTAGGTATATCCCCATACCACCACTTGCCCATTTTAAGGAAAACACGATATTTACAGCACGAACACTGGAATGACAGTTGCATACTCCGCTTTTTCTGTTTTAACAGTTCGCGGAGGTGTTTTCCAGTCGCGTATCGCGTGCGAATCGACCCATCGCTTATCGGAATAGGTAGGATATAGGCTGTTTCAAATTGCCATTTAGATCGAGTGTTTTTCATTTCTTTTTCGTGAAATATTCACCTGAAGTGGCTCAAAAAATACTAAAACTCCAACAAAGATACCCGAATTGCAATTTATATCAGTCAACTGTAAACACAGCGAGATTTGAAGTTCGCACGTCTCTTTCGGTGAAGATTGAAGTCTTCTGGGATGTTACACTTTGTGACTAGTAGGCAGTCGTCACCGTTCCGAAGGATTGTGGTTGAAGGTATTTACGTTCCTTCGAAACGTCGATGATTATTTACTAGTAAACACGGCGTAACATTGCAGAAGACTTTATTTAGTTCTTTGTTGATACAACTTTGCAACTTTACTGCCACGCCAACCTGCCCAGTGAATGCGCTGGCCTTAATTTTTAACGATGCTCTAGTAGCAGCAGACGGTGTTTAGCCTAGAAGTGGAATAGAATCTGTGTAGGCCTATGTTCTACGAGTCGAATAAGCGGCAGTGGTCTGTGTCTTGTCATAGTTTGCGGTGTTTGCATGGACAGACAGACAGTAACGCAGAACGCGATTCACGACGATTGCCCCGTACGATATTAAGTCCAGATGGTCGCAAAGGCAAGCCAGAAGTGATGTCGCATTATCCAGCTATCCTACTGATGTGCATAATGAGACCCATAATTTGTAGTAGTTCCGACAGCGTTCCAGTCCGGAATTTAATGTTGCGTCGTTGAGTGAAAAATTGTACGCCAGTTCTGAGGGGGGGACAGCTCTTTAGAAGCAGTCCTTGGGCGTCTGTATACGATTGTGCTCAATACTGGGGAATGTGGACAAGGAAACGCAACACAAACAAGAACTGAGAAAAACGGGGAACGAAATATCTTGGCAGCTCCGTCGCGACGACCTACGCGTCGGGGTGGGGTGGGGGGGAGCGAAGTGGGGAAACGACTGAGGCTAAAAGTATCACCACCGTGCTGGGTTCAGTTCGGTAGAGCATTCCGAGTGCTGTGAGGGCCTCTGAGGGCCAAGATGTGGTACAATGAAGACGAAGAAGAGGAAGACCTGTTGTTCAGTCCGGCCCTCATGGCGCGCCGGGCAAGTGAGAGCTGGATCAACACGCCCCCCATAGAGGTGACGGTTTCAGTAATAACACTCAAATCGGTAGATTTTATATTGGAATCAACTAATATACAGAGGTGTTGTGCTGCTAATATTTCTGGGGTTAATTTTAAAACTTTATAAATAGTGATAGCTGTGCGTCCACTTTTTGAACTGGCCAGTAACACAAAGAATCGCCTAAACATTGATTTATGAGTGTCACAATGTTTACTAATAGAATCAACAGTTAATGTTTCCTTAACTTCCATAAACCATCTGCTGTTGATGACACAGATGCGACGTGTTTTCCAATACAGGGAGAGAGAAGTGTGTTCGTAGCCATGCTGTCAAGTGCTAAGCTTATGTAGCGAACTAGCGCCGTGGGTAGATGCGTGCAATAATGGAGCACTGGTGGATTGACACTGAGGGGGAAAAACCAGAGTACTCTGAAGTAAACTTGTCCCAGTGCCACTCCGTCTACGGAAAACTCCGCAACGACGGGATAGAGATTGAACCAGGCGGAGGTCTGGGTTCCATGCTCGCAAGCCAGTGTCGTTCCACCATTGCACCGAACTCATGTTGCCGGTTAATACGGCCTAACATCGCAGAAAACGTGACCCTTCCGAGACGTGCTTCCTTGGAAGGTTAAACGGGATTTTTAAATGGGATTAAGATGGTTTCATCTTCTACAATATTGTTTTGGGTTGTTTGGTACAGCCTACTTTGCGGATCGATGTGATCGTTGTCCTCTAATTCTGCGTTGTCCGCTGTACATTGTCCGAGTTAAACGTATTGAGTGTTGCCGTATTGTGCCAGATGTCTGTAGAAACGTGCAATTGTTAATACAACAGGCGTAAAAAGTAGTAACAATAATGAATACTTGAGAAGCATTAGGCAAGTATGTGAATAATAGATACACACGTGTTAGGTTAGGAAAGTATTCTTGCTGTAGTACAATTAATAATAGGCCTAACAATTTGCTTGCCATGTGATAGTTTTTAGCAATTGATAATCAAATTCTAGAACTTTGCAAGCTACAGCTACAACATAACAACAGCGACGGCGACGATGATTATAATGAAATAATAATAATAGAAAATTTTAGTCAGAAATTTCGAAAGAAGGCGGCACTTGGCAGGCGTAGAGGTAAGTATAAATGCAGCAGCATAAAGGAACACAAAGAAAGAGGGTATGATGTGAACTGGATTTGTCTGTGTCCAGTAAGTTATGCGTGTGGGCTGCTGTGAACACAGTAATAAACCGCGCGGGTTATTAAAGGACAAGGCAGTTCTGCATTATTATTGTCCAGCCCCGGTCCAACAACATTAATGTTTGTTACTGTAATGGGCACATTCCCTTGAGAACTCTGTTTAACCTTGGACATCGAATGCTGGAGTGATATCGTGCGTCATTAATTTCATCATCTAGAATCTGTAGCAGGGACATGAACTCCCCGTGGTTCAAAACTGTCGATCGTGTGAAACTGAGAATTTTCGCAGCTGTTCTTATCATGTGGTTCATACTCGTATTTACAGTAATTTTGGAGGGGATTTTGGTAAATAATACAGTGAGAGATAAACGTATCCAGATTATGTTACGTTTCGTTTACAGTATTGCGCATTTTTTTTCGGAAGGTTTAGGTTTTTATCTGTTACATTCGGTAATCTTTGTGGCTAGACTTGTTAACCTGATCCACGATACCTGTCATGGAATTATTGACATCCTCCCCTATAAGTCGTCACCAGATGGTGGGCTTTTCAGATTTCTATGGACAGTAATTTTTGGTATGCATATCGCGTGGTTTTAGGACTCATATTTAATGTTATTATATACCAACAAACTATGTCAACAAGCATTACATACGGCCAACGCGTTTCATCGTCTGGCTGCATTGTCCTCAGTGTCGAGATTGCAACAAACAAAGGGCCGATTCTTCACGTGTCGCCCTTTCCGGATCCTACTCCTAGCTGCGTGTTCTTGGAAACTGTATTTCGCTTGTTTTGACGTAGGTATGTGTCTTTTAAGACTCAAAACCTTGAATTCGGAGACCGCGACATCGCAAACTGGGCATTTTGCTGTAGACCCTACATCTCCGAAGAAACGTTGTTTTCACGAGGGGTGGGCTACTTGGACGTTTGCCCAGGGCGTCGAGCTGAAGGGGGCGCCAACAGTACTTCGCAAATATTGTCAGTACTTTCTCTCTTGGTATGTCAGTTATAGGCGCGTTCACAAAATTGCGAAAAGCGACCGTTGACTTCGCTATGTCTGTTCATCCTTCCATCTGTCCGCATGGAAAAACTCCCCTACCATTCGACGGATTTTCATATAATTTGATGTGTGAGAGTTTTTCGCAAGGATGTTGAGAAAATTCAAGTTTCATTGAAACATGGCAAGAATAACGGGTACTTCACGTGAAGGCCAGTACACATTTTTGATCATATCTCGCTCAATTCTTCTTAGAATGAGAAATTTTTCAGGGAAAAGTTGTAGAGAAAATAAAAAAAAAACACATTTGATATTCAGTAACTTTTTTCGAAGACTGTGCCGTTTATGAAATAATGTGGAGAAATATAGTAGAACCGGAGAGGTCACAGATGACAGTATGGCGCATGCGCATTTCACGCTGGGTACCTAAGGCTACAAGCACACGTATTCGGAAAGTGTGATACATATTGCTTCTCTACAGCAACAATGGTTGTACGAATGCGCCTCAATATTACGTTATAGTACAATGCTTGTCTCATTTATCTCTCATAATATTTTATCTCTGAGGCGAAGTACAGCCACGTATGAATACCTCTACGCTACATATCTTCTTCTTCATGTCTTTCCAAATATTTTACATCGCCTGTACTTTAACAGTCTTGTGTTTAAAAGGTGGATATGTATGTATGTATGTGTGTATGTATGTATGTATGTATGTACGGCGCTGAAATATTATAGACCCATTCTCGACTGAATTGTAGCGAATGTCGTAATGATTAAGGATTGTTAAAGGCTTTCGACTATTCTATGTGATAACTTGTTACGCACAGTGCTTGCAAGGTTTTAAGGTGATTTACGTTTTTGTGATACGTTAATAGCCCGAGAGCGTACTAAGAAACGAAATGGTGGTGATCCAAGAATGTAACTGTGAAAGGTATAGATCTAAACAAGTTCATGCCGTATGCCAAGTAACGTTATGGCTTGAATATCTCTCTGCTCGCTTTAAAAAAAAACCATCTGACATAAGAACGATCAAAACTGTACGTCACGGGTAATGCGCCGAAATTATATCGACACACCGTGCTCATACATGTCAACAATTCATTTCAGTGCAGAGCCTAGATTGTGACCATTATTTATCACAGCACATGTAAGTACGCACATTGCGGTTACAGTTTCTGTATTTGCCTATGCTGCAGCTTGTTGGCAGTATCTGGGATTGCTTAGGGTCGACTGATGGGATGATTGATGAATGACGAATTGTCACAGATGTTAAGGAAGCTGTCATAGGCTAAGCGAGGTACTATACAGGAATTTGACAGGAGGAACTAAGTGAAAGCACGAAAACTTGTTGTTAGGATAAGGGATGTAGCGGCGAGATTAGAAGCAAATACGTTCCTTACAGAAGTCTATAACTGTACCACTGCACATGCTGCTGGATCAACTGATATTCTAGTTTTGTTATTCGTGTAACTTCTAAGTCTAGATGGAAGGACAGCTTTCTTTCTCCTTTCATATATTCCTACTAACATTTTACGACGTCAATTTTAAATTTACACGTCCCCTATTCTTGCTACATGTCCTGCTCGTCTGATGCTCTTTCGTGCAATCAGCCTTGTAGCGTTTGACGACGAATACTAATCAAGATGTCGGTTACTCATCTTTGCACTTTAAACCGACTACGGGGCAGATTCATGCAGTAACTAAGGATGCATGTTGCAGAGCGTGCCGGCCCCGACGCCGCTGCAGCGCAAGAAGAGCCTGCCCGACTTCCAGGGGCTGCCCAAGGCGACGGACCCCATGTCCCGGGAAGAAGTCTCGGTTCTGAGCTCAGCTCGACGCGAGGAAGTGCGGAGGCAAGCGGAGGAAGCAGAGAGGCTGAGGGCTAACCCGCTGCTCTATCTCGTCAGTCCCCACGTGAAGGTACATTGGCAGTTAATAGTTATTCAGCTCATCTAGAAACTTCTTGCTTGTACGACACCTGCAAATTCATAACCGAGACATTTCACGTGTCCATATTTTTATCATACTACAACTAATCCATACCATCTCGTGATGACACTCAGTCCACGCCACACCATGTCTTGATCGTTTCCGGTCCACGCCACACCATGTCTTTATCTACTCAGTCCACGCCACACCATTTCTTGATCTACTCAGTCCACGCCACACCATTTCTTAATCCCACTCAGTTTACGCCACACCATGCCTTGATCGTACTCAGTCCACGTCACACCATTTCTTGATCGTACTCAATCCACGCCACACCATTTCTTAATAGCACTCAGTCCATGCCACACCATGCCTTGATCGTACTCAGTCCACATCACACCATTTTTTGATCGTACTCAGTCCACGCCACGCCATTTCTTGATCCCACTCAGTCCACGCCGCACCATGTACTCTCCCACTCAGTCCACGCCACACTGTGTATTGATCGCACTCAGTCCACACCACACCATTTCTTGATCGCACTGGGTCCATTTCACACCATACTCAGTCCAGTCCACACCATATCTTGCTCATATTCAGTCCACTCCACATCATATCATCCTTATACCCAGTTAACTCCACACCACATATTAATCATACACAGTCCATTCACACCGTATCCAGTACATTTAGCCGAGCCTACGTTACACCCTACCAAGATTCATTTTCCCCTCTTACTCTCTCATTAGTTTATTCTTGGGCTGGAGAAGGAGCACATTTCTTCGAAGTACTGTTTCTAGTGGGCCCACTGCCCTTGCCCTGCATGTTGAATGAGAGAATGTGCAACAGTGACAAAATGAGAATTACTGTAAACAAACATATTACTAAAAGAATTGTCTGCGTAGCGGTCATATCATCAAATGAGATACAAAGTTGATGACGACTGCAGGTAAAGTATTTGAAACAAATTGAACGTTTTGGTATCTGTTAGTTTCAACCGATTGAGGGAAACTATAAATAATCCTAATCAAGGTAGTCAGCAGAGCGTCAGAAATTTGAAATGTGTTCCTCATATCCGAATTGACATAACTAATAATTTACGAATGCTACATTTTTTACTGGCCTAATTTTTATTACACTGCCCTTGTCTTGCACACCAGATTTGAATTTTGCACTCAGGCCTCATAAGAACCTCAACAAATTTACAAATACAAATCCTGGGGGTTTTTTCTGGAACACTGAGTCTTAAAAGCGTTATTTGTTCGCTAAAGCGGTCTAAGGCAATCTGTTGGATATTATTTACACTGCGACTAAATCCTCAAATTCTAAAGCAACAATGTCGAAGATCAAGACTCAGTTTTTGGAAGTTTTTGGAAACATCAAAACACTGAGATAGGATCTTGAGCAAGAATTGACAGATTAACTGGGATGACGGATTACAAGACGAATTGTTCAAAGATTGTTAAATATCGCGCTTACAGCTTGATGCCTTCAAAGAGTAGGCATTAGTTACACGACCTTGTGTTGTGGCCTATGTGATCCATAGCAGCACAATTTAATCATCAATACTCAGTCGGTGCAGTGACTAGACTACAGGCTTGACTAGGCAGGGCCAAGAGATCTTTCCCTTCTCAAAAACGTCCAGACTGACTCCGGAGTCCATTCAACCAGTCGGTTGGGAGACCTGGGGTGGAGATAACACCCCTTCATCTAGTGCAGAGATTAAGAATGTGCGGCGGTGTACTTCCACTTCGTGGCGCGGTGCTTCATTGAGAACAGAGAGAAAATTTAGCGTTACTGAAAATTTGAAGTTTTACCACTTTGCAGGGTACAACTGTGGCACGATAACCGATAAGTAGGCCAGTTTTAAGATTCGCCAGGATTGTCAGATCTTGGAAGTGCAATAATACACAAGTGAAATTAAAGTAATAATAGTTTCCAAATTTCGTATTATTGTAAGGTTCAGTTATTCCGACGAAGCTAGCAATTGATATTGCATTCATGAAATGTTCGCTTTGAAGGTAGTTCGTTTTACCAGAAAACTTGACTGAGGATTTTATGGCTCTCCTCAGTCAATATTACTCCCACGTTATTATTTTCAAATACACTCTGGTCGATTCTATCCCAATATTACGTGACACACCTCAGTTTCGTCTTACTGGACATCGTAGATTTTGGACGTCTGCGACTGACACAGCGTCATTAAAAAAGGCAACAATAATAATCAATAATATTTTTGCCTGATTTTATTCAGCATTATTACCTCGAGAAAACTGAAATTAGACGGAACGTGTAGTTGATAGTATTTTGTTAAGTATATTTTATGTGACAGGTGTCTCACACAAAAAGCAGTTGAATTACAGATTCGTGTAAATTTCGAGTTCCGTGGGACCTAAATTACCGTAGTTAAATTGGGCAGACCCGGTCCTGTGGAACCCACAGTACTGAATTCAGCCAGACTCTTTTGAATTATTGCAGATTAGAAATACGGACGGATGGTCAGACAAACCTTCATAATTGTGAATTAATTTTGTGATCTTTGAAAATAAAACACGAAACAGGTCTTCAACATACTGAAGCTAGCCACTCCGAATTAGTAAGCAGTGAGCTCCGAACACAGCGCCACATTGAGCTTTACTGAAATGAGCAAGTTTGACTACTGTGTTTTAAATGTTACAGTATGAAAGGGAAGCGGCCATTCTCTGACGAGGAATGGAACCTTGAATGTTCCACAGGCTTTGTGTTTGTCTGGCCGCTCCGGGCAACGATATGATTCCAGTGACATGCTACTCACCTTGATGAATTCGTGGAAGAGACGTCCTCCGGATATGAAATGTACTGCGAATATGTTGTTTTCTGATAAAGAGTCAACGTACAGCTTATGGGCAATACTTCTCTGTATAAAGGGTAACATGCTATTAAAAGTCACAATGGACTTTGGGAATGGACACTTTTTTAGCAAGGTCTAAACAAAAAATGGCATAATGGTATGTGAAGAAAGAACATGCACTGAGGCTGTTTGGAAATGAAAAATTGAGGAATATATTTGGCCTTAAGAAAGTGGATGTAGTAGGAGGTCGAAAAAATTACACGAGAATAAGTGTCAGTTGCATTCATCAAATAAGATCGGGGTTATCATATTAGTAATGATTAGTAGGGAAGTCGTATATGACGAGTGTAAGAGATGGGGAATTCATTCCAAACGTCATTCTGAGTACCTCAAGTCAAGAGACTTCTCGAGACACAGATATGCAAAGGGAAGGTATTGGGTAAAATGGACGGTGATGTTCTACTGTTTGTTCGGTTCAGTTTTTAACAAATATAAATCGCAACGTGATTTATGTCTGAGTGTGAAATGGGTGTGTGGTGGGGTTTCTACTACGTAACAGTCAATTCCCTTATAGAAAATGTAGCCCCATTTACTGACAGTAATATAACTTGCGAAGTTATGCAAAGGGGCATCTTTGGCACACGGAGTTGTGAAAGATACCCCACATGTAATGGAGTAACAAGTAGTTCAACTGTGATAAATAAAATTATAATGAAATAAAATTGTCAGGGGTTTTTATCACTACGTGACCCCTCACTTCTTTCTAATTTTCGTAAGTTTTTGAAGATTCTGTTAACGTGTGTAACGTCCTCGTCCAGCGGGATCTGAATGAAAATCTGCAGTGTTTATGCAGCCACTTATCGCAGACTGAACGATGCTGTGCTCCGAGCAATGTGGCTGTACTCGTTCAAGGTCTTGAAATTTCCTGTCATTGCGTTGTGGACATTTGGTAGTGTGAGGAGCGAGCAAAAAAGCACTTGTCGATGTTTCTTGCGAAATTCAACATATGAATTTGATTTCAATGAGATGCTGGTCCATCTAATATCAACAGTATTTTATCTTACGTTGTCCATTTACCAGTGTTGTATTTCAGTCAAGTCATAAATAAGCTTGAGTTCGTGCAAGATGATTTATTCATAATCATTCTAGATCCTGCTGCCATTCCACCTTAATATTATGGCTTACTTTTTATACCTTTGAAAGTACGAAGAAGTGGTAGGAAATTCTATTGTCTTTAGCTGACACGTCGATGAAAATACACTACAATACAGTACAGTACAAGACCTTTGACTAAGCCATCCAAATGCCTGTGGAATATCTTTGCCCGTGTTTCAGTGGGGCGACGTTACCCAAATGAGGGGCAAAGATGCCCTGGATGATCACATGACCACGGCTTGGCAAGCGAAAGATCATTAGAAAAGTCCAACATTCTGTCTTGCAGACTGGTGTTAAAATTAATTTGTGCATAAACACGAAGAGTAATTAATAAGTTATAGCTCCCTCAAATGCATAAATAAGCGATTCACGCAACTTGCGTTACAAAACATTGTCAAAGCCTTGAGAAATTAAAATTGCTACGGATTGCTCATTCCCAGACTCATTACTGGGAGACCTTCCAGCTATGTAAGATATGCTATTTCCTAGTACTAGGTCTCGAAGAAACTGATGGTGGGTCATCGTTGCTGAATGGAGAACTTCACCTATGTTACCGTAAATTGTTAGTCGTCTTTGTGCTTAAGCCTTACGCCCTGAAATATATATGTAGAACTGGAGGTGCGTCTCCTCGTATCTGTTAAAGTCGGTGCTAGATCGAGATGAGTGGTAGCGTTCGCTTTCTGTCTTATTTGTGGTGGAGTCACCAGTCTCCATTGGAAACGAGACTGCGTGGGTTCCAGACCCGATGGACATAGCAGCAAAGAAAATATCTATTTTGTCGTTACCAGGAAAGTTAATGTCGGAAATACGGTCATTAAATTTCGGGTTACAGAGACAACAGTGTCTTTCCCAGCGATCTAGGCGAGTGTCACTGTCTCAAGGACACTCCACAGTGGAGATAATTAGCTCTTTAAATGCATGTCAATTCGCCTTAGGACGTAACGTCGTGATGTGGCAATTCTCAGTTTACTCACTGTTTTTTCGAGACAAATAGACACACCGCACCTTTCAACATGTCACGACAGCCTCCTGCTGAGTCGTATCTTCCATTTGTCCGACGTTAGGTAACCAGTGTAGCTGACACATAGACGTTTTAACACTCTGCAAGGCTGATGCACTGGGAGGGCGCGGGGCTGTTTTGCAGAACACCATTATGACAAGTACAGATGTTGTGATTGCGTGGGCGTATTGTAAATGGGAGAGGATGCAGTAGGAGAGTTTCGTGGCGCACTTAAGGAACTGTACCGTCTTTCATCTTGTAAAAGACCGATAAATGAAGAGCAGATAAGTTGGAGGTGCTCTAATACCCAGAACGGCTTTATCAACAGAGTAATATGGCCGGAGCGTTTGAGTTTCTCATACTAGCCTTATGACAAGGTTAATAATGCCAACTTACACATACTTATGGTGTGGTGCTGGGGTAACTTTATCTTCGGAAAGTGTAACTGTGAAAGACTAATTTTCAAGTTGAATCTCACCCAGTGTTTTCCTTCCTAACCATGTTGGTGCTAATTTTAATGTAGAAAACAATTTTAAATTTTGTTCCTGTACTTGTGCGGTTACCGTTTTATTATTAAAAAATCACGAATATTGTTGTATTTAATTTGTAAGAGATGGCAGCACAGTTTATTTTTATTTTCCATAACAAATTCTGAAGTACTTCAGAACATAAACTGACGGCATTTCTTGATTAGATGTCTCATTAGAAGCAGCAAAAGGAATAACTGAAACTAGTAATATTTTTCTGTTGGCAGGACTGGTTCTCGAGGCAACAGCTGGTGATGCTTGTTCTCTTCATCAACATCTCCCTCGCCATCATGTTCTTCAAGCTCTTAACGTAGTACCGACTGTTCCTGCTTGCACTGGACTGTGCTGGTTAGGGCTAGTGAAAGTGGGGTTCCTACCCTCTTTTCCTTCTAACCACTGTTCCGAACCAGCAAAATCACCTGACGATGTGGAGACCCAGTAAAGATAAGTACTACATTGGCGTCAACTGCCGCGCGGCGTATAATTTTACACGAATTGAGTTCATTTCTTCAGTTGTGTCCTTATTCTTCTCCTTCTCGAAACGAAGCATGAAGCAAGTAAATCAAACTCAGACTCGTGATATATTACAAAGTTATGTATAATACACCAATGTACCAGTTTTTTTGTGTAACACACAATGAGAGAGTTTCGCCCCTAAGTTGCGGGCTGTCCGCTTGCCAGTGAAAGAATCGATGGGATCAAACGAGATGGAAAATCTCCTGCGAGACGATGAAATCGGGAGACCTTTGTTGATTTAGTATTTTTTTTTGTACTTTGCCTAGATTTAGGTAAGATTTTGAAGCTACGGGAAAGATCAGTGTCTCTCTTCCTACATCTGAAGATTATCCACATGTTTTTATTCTACTTTTTATAAGAACGTGTGGAGTGAGATAATTATTGTGTAGTTCGTTTATACTCTTTAAAAATATGACTTGTAAATATCCTTGCACCACTCGCCGTGGAAACATGTACGTAAGAAAAACTTCTTCACGAGTTAGATTTTTGAGATATTCAACTGTATAAAGCATATCAAACGAGTCTCTGTTTCAGCGATCGTGTATTGTTGTTATTCTATCTTGATTGGAGAGGGAAACATTGCGTGCCTTTTTCATAAATTGTTTATAAAGTCATGAATCTTTGAACATTTAGACTGTAGATAAGTTGAACCCATTTTCAAAAAGTAATAATAATGTGAAACTCCATCTTTTTCTACTTGCTAAATCAAAATATCAAAATATTTTCTAAACATTTAGTCTGTTATTCACTCGTTGTGTTTTGCTTAGGGCATAAATTATTGCAATGAAACCCTTATTTTTGAAGCAGTTGGTTTTCCTGCTTGCTTCCTTTTTGTAATCTGCACAGCATATTTTTCAAGACAGAATACATTGGTATAAGTCTTCAGTTTTTCGTACTTGCCAGATGACTCTTGCAGAATACGTTTATAGTGAGAGAACTGTTAGTTTTATATGAGGTTACAGGTTTAGGTTAGTTTGGTAGGACTGTTGCTGAGAACCTGACAGGAAAAATGTTTTAACTATTATTCATTAAGTGTTACGTCTCCACTATTATCCTGTTTGCACTTCCCACGTTCATTTCTCACCAGACTTCACCTCCAGTCTGTAGTTTAATTCATATTCTTTTCCTGATGTTATTATTATTATTATTATTATTATTATTATT
>Ga0136643_10007452_pt1 | contig 15825 bp, 8 predicted proteins | sample TergutLab28metaG_FD_96883 | JGI IMG/M metagenome (GOLD analysis project Ga0136643, IMG submission 96883) | Labiotermes labralis P1 segment gut microbial communities from Petit-Saut dam, French Guiana - Lab288 P1 (version 3) (version 3) | ecosystem: Host-associated > Arthropoda: Insects >... | reverse complement strand
TGATATCTTATGAAGGAGAATTGGACATTGATAACAAATTAAATAACTTTTTGAAAATTACAGGTATTTTAAATAATGTGTTTAGACCACAAAAAACCCTTAAGAAAACAAGAATAAAACTATGCAATACACTAGCCCTTCCAGTATTGTCATATGGTAGATCTTTGAAGAGACTTCTGGATACGTGAGACCGGAATGGGCCAACAAGTGGCCCAACTCCATGAAAGATATGTGATGATGATGATGATGATAAATAAATAAATAAATAAATATTCAAGATTTAACAATGCGTACACATGACGACAACAACAAAACACGTCATGTTAAAATATTTCTTGTTTATCAGCCTCTTGTCTCTCCCAATAGGCCTCCTAAAATTTTCGTTTCTTTGTCTTAGGATCGATCCTCAAAGTCTCGTCATTGCCTAGTATTGCTCTTCCTATAATGACGTATAGGCCCATATTGTAATTCATGAACCAAAGCAGTGACACCTTTCTTCTGTTTTACGACTGGCATTCCTGAAAACCTGAAGGTTATGCGGTGTGTGACGGTTCCTAAACTACTCTTCCTCTCGTGTATTCTCTTTGATGACGTCAAAGCACGTAGTGGGTGTTCACCACAGGCCATTGTTGTCAGGGCTGAACCACTGACGTGTTGCAGGCCAATATTCTTCACATGACCGGACCATATATATTGCTGCAAGCCACCTTGTTGTGTTCATATTGTGCGTTATACTTGTACTGTGTTTGGCTGGTCGTCTAACTTCAACTGGATATACACAGCTCCAAAACGTTCGTATACTTTCTTGCATTTATATTTCCCTACAGAACTTGTTTACTCATTTATGTGCTTCCTTTCTCATCAGTTACCGGCGATATTTATTTGTTACTTGTCATTTCCGTACTTTAACGCGACCGTGCGGAATTTTATGCCAGGAAAAACAGATTGTGTACTCACGGTATCCCAGTATACTTCTGGCTCGGGATTCCTCCCAGATATGTGGTTTTCCCTATCCTAGCAACGGTTCTAGTTTGCAGTTTCCTCCGAGTGAGTTTTACCCATACCCTAGTAAGGAATTTGTGTTTTCCCCGAAGTATGTATTTTTGCTTGAGTAGGTTGACCTCACACCCTATCAATAGATTTAGTATGGATTTCCCCCGAGCAATCCGCCTTTCCATACTTGCGACAGTAACGTAAACATTATTCCTCGTTCTTTATTTCGTAATGCAACTAACGTGCTCATAATTTTCCGGTACAGTTATTAGCTCCTGAGATACAAGGCGTGATTAAAAGACACCGTGAAACACATACACACGTATGTGGACACATTCAACGATTTATTTACATTTGTGCACTCCGCATATCAGTAGCATCTTCTCCATGTCCCCAGAACTTGGCGGGAACGCAGCTGACTTTCTCATCAACACAACACCTCGCACACACGTTTCCCGCGAAATACAAAATTCCATTGATTCCACAGCCACCCAACAGTCCTGATCTCTCTGAAGTAGACTTTCTCCAGTTCCCAATATTGAAAGTTAATTTGAAAAAAAAAAAGTCAGTGTGAATCAATACACGTAGTCTAATAGACGACAAAATTAGAAAGCAGGTAATCTATTTCCTTAAAATTGTACATAACATGCCGGAAAAAATAAAATCTTCGCTGAATTTACTGTATTCATACAGGAAGCGAATATTTGGGAGGGGAGAGCTCTGATTAAAATTTATGTGGTTCGTATTGTGTTTTATTTAATATGTCCGAGAACTGCGAAAAGACCTCATATGTGTTTGTGTAATGTATAATATTACAATCTTAAGCTCATTTTACTCACGGCCAACTCTTCGACAAAATTAAGAATATATGCAAAATTTGCAGACAGACAATGTTAACAGTTGTCACTTTGGATTAGACTGCATGCACGTTATAAGGCAGGAATCAAGAGTGGTTTTGGGAAATAGAAGTACTTACTTCCTTCCTTCAAATAAGAATTTAGGGAATCAACTAATATTGCACTTCTTTTACACATGCGTGCGCAAGCACAAGATATAGATATGCAGTACTCTCATATCGAGTATTTTGAAAATCTGGATGGTGATTTTCAGGTGATCCACGCCGTTATGATAAAGCCACTGGAAAAACTCGTTTTCCCAAACCGTGGTATGAGTGAATTTTATAACCCTCAACTTGGGACATGAACCGATTTTTCCAGTAAGAACAATGGGCTATAAATGTTGGACAGCATTCAGTACAAAATATATTTACCATTCTAAACTGTGGATCTTTATCTCTACATCCTACAGTGAATTATTCCTAAACGTATCCTGCAAAATATGACGTAAAAATTCTGTTCTTTCTTTCAAAATAGTATCCAGAGTAGTGAAGTAGTGAGGCTAATTCTGAAGATTACAGAGTTTTATTCTCCCATTGCCTAAAATTTAGATTACTCTAAACCAGACCGACTTCCATACACTTTATCAATTTTCTGGGCCTGATTCCTGAGTTCCTAGACGTACGTCGTATCAAAGTACACATGGCGAATTCAAGTTTTTGCGTTGCAGATTAATCAGCGGAATCTTAGTAACTGACCAACTTAACGCACAAAATTCTTGTTTTATAATAAGTTTATTATGTTTCTCTACATGTTTCGAGCACTACTGTGCTCATCATCAGGAGATAAAATTGTATTATACAGCATCTGGTATCGTCACACTTTGAAGGTAGCCGTCCGGTGCACCGGACGGCCACCTACAGAGTGTGAATTCTGTGCATTAAGTTCGTCAGTTACTAAGATTATAGTGAGATGCACGGTCAGCAAAACATCAAAATAATCAGTGGAAGTTTATGTTGCACACATGTTGTAACTTCAAACCGGCGCAAAAGGAAGTGTCGTAAACTAACGACAATCTGCATATAAAACGCTGTTATTTCTAACCTGTTACGCTTTTTCAATTTATTGAAAAATCAGTAAACGTTCCGTGTGCAGTATAGAACGTTTTCTGAACAAATTTCTGCAGAAGACATATTAAAGTTTATTTATCTTGTTTTAAGAGCAGGGTCTTAATAAGAAGACATTTACGCAAGCTATAACAGCAGACTAATCTCACCCAGATTGACACTGATTGGTTCGCGCCTGTTTATCTTGCAGCTAATCACATGATGAATTTAAAAGCTGATAAAGAACAACATGAAATATACCTTCATATCAGCAATCCTCCTGCCATTATCTTTGGTGGGCTTATATCCAGTGAACACAAGTAGCAAGTGTCAGATTATATTGTTCAAATAATACAATATCTACAGCTTTCACAGATAAGGGGAATTTGATTGACTAGGAGCAGAAAAGAGTCGATAACATAAAAATAAAGATAACCCTTAGTCTAAATACTACGGCAGAAGGGAGAGGGGCGAAACAAAAAAACTTGTTCTCGTCCTAGGCAACCTGCTTCATAGACATGATTGGTTTCTTCCACACTACTGCCGCTGTACCTCAGTAACACACTGGACAGTAATCCGGGCGGGTTCCGCAATAGGTTAAACGGGGGAAAAATATACTACTTCTACCGGGAATCGAACGCAGGTCTTCCAGCAATTCACAGATGTAGCTATACCGGGTCACAGTTACTAGACTTTCTAAATCGTCAAGACACTCCCGTCGTTGACTCCTGATACAGTTTGGATACAATTTCGGTATGACACAGAGCCGGTCGGGACATGGCGACGAAAAGAAAAATCCTACTTCTGCTAGAAATTCATACCCGATCGCCTCTTTCTTAGATATTCACTCAGTTCACTCACTGAGACACCCGGCTGGTAATTACTGGTCACCATTCGGTTGTTAAAACACATCAAATGTCGCACGCGCGGCCTTTTTCTATCCAAGACTCGTATACCCGCTAGTTCAGGGCTGCATAAATTTTCCAAAATCTAGGAATCACTTCATAACTGTACAGGCCAGAAGGGTGACACGAAACAAGTTCAGGACTGAGGACCCAGAAATTTTAGGCGTCACTGTTAGAAAAATAAGCGCCCGGGCTCCCTGGAACCCTGGATTTGTACATCCCTGCAAGAGTCTACCTGAACATCATGACACAGCAGCTTAATAAGCATGATTCATATTCTGGAGGTTCATGGTTGAAATCTCGGCCCCAACTTCCATCCGACTTAGATTGTCACGCTTTTCTCTTTCACTCGAAATATTTTATGCATGGCATAGAATCATTTGATGTGTTACATAGAAATATTTTATGTACGGTAAAAAATAACTTATTGTATGACAGAGAATTGCGCATATGTGGATCTGGCACACGCGGTATGGATTAAAAACAAAGTAATAACGCTTGTCACAAGCTAGATTCGAACCTGAGAGCTCTAGATTCGAGTGAAAAATGACCATACGATATTCGAACCGGCTAACCAATGAGTCTAAGACGCAGTATTATGCGTAAACAGAGGAATCAGTCCACACATTGGTACCTGCTGCTTGTTGTATCGCCTTTTGCGCTTGTCTGTTATTAGGCAGTTTCTGAACTGAAACATCGATGTATCTCTGAATACATGTCACGGATACAACTGTCCGCCGACGGCATCCGGAAATAATCATCGAGCCACGTATTACACAGCGCAAAACAGCCAGAAAGTCTGACTTACTAATTGTGTCGGATGCAATTACACCGACTAACGAACCTATTTCATTGTAGGCTTTCTGCATGCAATAATAAACCCCTTTTTGCACACTATATTTTACAGCAGTCGAAGGTATCTCTGACCACCACACCTACCAGTGTGTTCCAGCCGGTACAAAGATTCAATCCTCCAGTGTTCGCCACCATCTGCACTCGGCAATCAGTCAGTGTCTTTATCAATGACGTCCCTTTGTGATATATGAAGAGTAAAAGGGGGAGTACAAACCCTCAACCAAGACGAAATTTATATCAGTTTTCTTTCTTGCCTCACGTTTCGGTCACATCAATCAAAATTAAGAAATAAAAATTAAAGCAAACAAGACATTCCTTTAAATTTTGACGTTTTGCTGACCGTGCATCTCAGTATATTTTATCTCAGTATTTAACCAACTTGATGCACAAAATTTGTTTCACAATAATTTTATTTCACACCTATAGGTGGCCGTACGGCCACCTATAGGTGTGATGATACCAGAGGCTGTGTAATGCAATTTTGACCTCCTGATGATAAGCACATGTGCTCGAAACATGTAGAGGCATGTAATAAAATTATTGTGGAACAAATTTTGTGCATCAAGTTGGTTAAATACTGAGATAAAATATACTGAGATGCACGGTCAGCAAAACGTCAAAATTTGAGAAAATTCTTGTTATTTGGAGATGACAATTTCTGCACTAAACATTTAAATTTAGCCCATTCCTTCAGTAACAAAGAGATGAGATCTGCGCTCTTCAGGGATATTATGTAGCTTACAGTGATAATTCCTTGCCGACGTTTAAAAACAACTTATCCGTCCCATCTTCAGGGGTCAAGAAATTCGAGAAAATGGGACCGATAAGTTGTCCCGAAAAGTCGATAAGGAATTACTACTATAGGCTGTGTAATGACCCAGAAGAGCGCAGATCTCATCTACTTCGCGACGGAAGCCTGAAATCACGCAACAGAGATGATTCAATAACATTCAGGCAAATCACCAGTTAACAAAATAAAAGAGAACAGACAGATTGGACTATATTTTATTTCAAGGTTATCAATTGTGTCTGATACATTCGTCATTCATGATTATTAGTCACACATGAGGGCAAAATGACAGAGGACGACAGGATTTGCTTCGAAAGTGAAATGTCATGCATGCAGAACTAAGCCATGAATCATACGACAAATCTGTACACAGAAGGCAGCCTAATCTAATTTCGGCTCGGTAACCAAATAACCTGACTGATTTTTCATGGTCTGCCAAGAACTCTTCACATATACACTGCGAAATACCTTTAAATAAGTCATGACCATCACTTTCCAAACACTTGTGATGATCACTTTGCACTCTCGTTTGATATTTAAAGTGCAGCGGAAACAGTGTTGTAACAGAACTAACAGTCACTTAACTTGAGGGTTGTACATAATGGTTGGGAAGCTGGGGGTTGTTAATTCTTTGTACACGCCAGCTGGATGAAAACCGAAGCGAAATTCGAAACAGGAAAATATTTCTGTAGTTAAGCAGCCAACAATCATTCGAGCTGACTGAATGCACTTCACAGTCATTAAAAAAAAATCAGTATTAAAATTCCGTTGGAATATGACAGTATTTTCAAAGCGTCGTGACACAAACCAAGTGAATATACGGGGCCACATTCGACTTTCTGACATCTAGTTTGAAATGTAATAAGTGAAAGTAGGAAATGCTTGTACTGAAAGCACATAAATTTGCATTTCATTCATAATCTCGATATTAAATTGCTACCGCTAATTTATTTAATTTAATTGTTGTGATATGAATTATATAGGTGGGACTAGGCGACTGGACGCTTTCCTAGTCTATTTTGGAGTATTCTCTCACAATACGAGGAAAGGGCCTGAGAAAATTCGTATGAAATCACTGTATAAGACCTCGCCTTGCCGGGATTACTACAAATCGAATCACGACTGAATGCGAAGGGCAATTCTGACCATTAAATTGACCACTCATTATCAGAGTTTAATGCCTTTTCTAACTTTGTTACAATGTCGGAGTATCTTAGCTTAGGAATTACACAAAAAAATCCGTTCTTTGGATTTTATATATATATATATATATATATATATATATATATATATACACGAGTACATATTCCCGTTGTGCTCCTATCAATAAATATATTTATTCAATAAACCGTCCAGCACAACACATCCAGAAAATTCAAGGTGACTAGTTTCGGCCTACTTTCAGGCCATCCTCAGAACTATGCATTATCCAGAACGTATGAAAACAACACAAATTGTTGGTTTCAGCGCTGTAGAACTGGCAATGCGGTGTACACGTTACATCAAATACCTCGTATCCTGTCTACATTCATTATTTAATCATATTCTTCCTTTTTAATATACAGTTGTTTATTCAACTAATTATTACATTGGTTTTACACTGTTTTAACAAGACTTATAATAAGTATGTTAAGGGGATGAGATCTCTTTCCCAAATTTAGGGATGATTGTATCGTTTTTTCAAATGTTCCAAATAATGCATAGGTCTGATGATGGCCTGAAAGTAGACCGAATCTGGTCACCTTGAATTCGCTGAATGTGTTTTGAATGACAGATTATTCAATAAATATATCTAAAATCCTTTCAATAAGGCTTTCTTGGTTGTCACGAATTCCTCCAGGTAAGTGAGGGAAAACTTTTCTTATCGGCGTTGCTCACCCATAACAGAGTGGACAGATGAAATGCGTACTGCCATACAAATATATTCTTCGCACTTCGGCAGTTTTCATGCCTCTAGATGACTTTAATAACTTTAATCTTCAAGCCAAGAATATTAATTATAACCCAGATTTCAGTTCCTGCATGGGTCCTTTCAATGACGTGAGTATGTCTATAATTCATCTAGGAATATTTAAATACTCTACAGTATTCTTATTCCCGTCTATAATCCAAGTCATATGTAGACCACATGAAATATCCACAACAGACTAACAGCGTCCATTAAATAACACGCAGGCAACAGGTCCAGCTTCCAAATAATTGACATTCGATTGCAAACAGAAATAATTCTTGAAGCTGGTACATTCCTTAATGTCGTAACTGTTGTCCTTTACCACTTTTTTTTCAATGGCGCAACAGCCCCAAGTGGGCCACGGCATCCCCATTACTGAGGGTTCACGATCACACCCAGACAAACCATACACGGTGGGATTCCTCTGTACGAGTGATCAGTCCGGCGCACAGACAAAACAAAATACTGATAAGGGACATCCATGCCCCCGGCAGTATTCGAACCCACAACCCCAGCAATCGAGCGGGCACAGACCGCGCGGCCACTGAGATCTGTTCTTTACCAGTGTTCCTGTCATTATTTTTTGCCAGTGTGCCAGACCAGTGTTCCAGACTCAAAACTCCTACACGATAGAAAAGTACAGTTTGTTTTTGTTTGTTTCCAGTACGGCGCATTACTTGGCCAGCATTTCTATATTCCAATCAACAGAAAGCGTTATTTTATCATACATGTTCGTATTCTCTTCGACTCGACGTGCCATTTTAGCGAACAATTTTGTCCTGCGATCTGAAGCGGCACTCTATTCAGTGAAAAAGTTTGTGTTTCAGGCAACGAGATAAGCAGTTTTTTCCAACACCTTTTGTTTCATCCCGATAGGACGTGTTCTTTTAGCGAAATTTTGTTGTTTCATTATGACACTGCATGTTATTTCAGAGAACACCTGGTTATTTCAGAGAACACCTGTTCTGCTACGCTTGACATGACTTATCACTTTGACGTTTCATCCTGATATGGCATACTATTCCAGCAAATATTTTTTTGTGTTTCGTTCGGCATGCCTTTTTATTTCAGGAAACTTTCGCTCATGTTCTTATAACATCAGGCAACGAGATACACTATTTCTCAACTTTATTTTGGTAAAGAACTCTACATGTATCGGACAGATTTATTGTACATTACCAGGAATCTTAATACTGTATACACAGCAATGGGTATTTGTCATACTAGTTATGTTGGCTGTCTGCTAGTGAGGTCAGGGCGGAACTGCAAGTTACATCCTGACCTCGCAACATTCGCTTATTCATGATTCCTCTTTGTTAACACAGAGAATTCCGCCATTTACACCGCTGTTTCGATCACAGTGTAACGTTGTCCGAATAAGACGCGAAGATGATCAGAATTAATATGTGCGTTGGAGTTTCTGATTATTTCATATTATACATTAAGTTGCTATACTTGTAAGGTGTGGATTTTTACGCTCGTGACAATGAATAATACTATCTTCTGGAATGTGTAGCAGTCTGATAGAAACTCAACAAACCTAAACGTCAAAGCATTACCTTTCTCCCTAAGGCTGACTTTGTATCAGACTACATGGCGTCACACCCCAAAAGCCAATATTTTTCATTTTACAAATCTGGCATTCATATGGAGAGACAAATTTCATGTACACTGATAGTCAGCCGCGGCCAATGTTCAGACGGCATACCTCCAAATTTCAAGCCTAAAAACTGAGCCCGCGCGATGATTTAGCGGTTAGTCGCCCTTCTCTTACCCCGAAGGCCTGGATTCGATCCCATGGAGGTTACTTGGGGCTGGGTATACACTTACGATGGGAGACAATAAATACATACACAACTTTGGAGGTAGAATCTCGCAGTTAACGGCCACTTGAGAGGTTGAGAAAAAAAACACAAGATATTTCGGAGAAAATGTTCGCCTCCATCTTCAGGACAGAAACAGCTGAATACAGTCCACGCACTCACAAGGTATTTTTTGTACAGTTCATCTCAATATTAAATTCCCATCTAAGCCTAAATCTCTGTGAACTTTCTCCTAGAGAACGTAAGTTCTTTCGGAAAGCGTTCTTTGGGGCCAAATCTTCATACGAAACTACATTCCACCACAGCAAATAGTGGTAGTGCTGTCGGCGAAGAAGAACATTACTTTTGTACTGTTAGGAAATGATGTGACGAGTAAAACCACGGAGGGGATTTCAACGTACCGGACGCAGCAGAGAAACAGGCGACTATAATGCCAGTAAGTAATCCAAGTACCGAATCACGAAATTATTAAACATGCTAGTGTCTTAAAATACAGGATAAAGGTTATTACTGTGTAAAAACTACGTCTTCAAGGTCACTTCCTCAATCTTTTGGCGCATATTTCCCATCAGGCGATGCAAAATACGCACTGGGACGCCAGCGATTTCTTCTCGAATTCTCATCTTCATTCCAACAAGACAATTTTCCCTTTAAGTACATCCAACTAAGAGTCACAAGACGACAAGTCACGCGACCTCGCAGGTCAACAACTGTCCCCATTCCTCAGTAAGACGTGATTTGAACACAAATGTCTGGCGGCGCTAATTCAATTTCCGGCAGTCTGCAAAGTCGCCTCATTTCCTGAAAACCATCTGTTCCCGTTGACTTGTGGAAATCTAGCTAAATCTTGCGTGAAAAAGATATTAATCATCTGGACACAGGGTCTGATATTACCGCTGTCGTAATTTCAATATCGTCCTCGAAAACAGAGGGACCAATAATCGCAGACGGTGATACCGCACAACATACTGCAACCTTTGCACTCTGTAATAGTTTCTAATACAATTGGTGGGGGTTCCACTGGCCCACTTGTTCATGAGATTAAATGACTTTCATCACGCTTACACGGGTCGGTAACTTCATCTCCTTCAGAATATACCATGTATTAATTTCATGAGAAGACGGCATAAAATCATTGCTGTTAATCTGGAAATGCCGATCACATAACCGTTGAGCGGCTGCCAAAGATGTAAAATGCTTTAATAGCGAAAGCACGTTGTGCACCGGTCCACTGCTCCATAGTTACTGAATGCCATGGCGCAGAAATAATCGCGCCGGTGGCAGCGCGTCTCCCATCCCAGCGGTTTCGGGAGAGAAAGAGAGACAGAAAGAGAGAAAGAGAAAGTTCCAACAACTGAACGTTCTGCCAGGGTGCTGATAATTCCTTAGCCGGACCAGGAAGGAAACAAGCTCGGAAGCATGTCAGGGACGCGCGCTATTTCAACAAAATTGAGATGTGAGCTGTCGTCATTTTTTTTTTCCTGCAAGGCAAGGCGCCGAAGGAAATTCACGCCATTCTGACAGAAACATTAGCTTGTTTCCTTCCTGGTCGGGCTAAGGACTTATCAGCATCCCTGTACTGTCCCAACCTGCACAAATTTTCACAATTCGAGAAGTTTGCGCCAGTTTTACTGATATTTGTGCTGTACTCAGGGAACGGACGGATAGACAGACACGTGCCGGTGAGTTAAAAAAAATTTGGAAAATAGTGTTCATTCGAAACACCAACCCCGAAAGAACCGAGAAAAGTGGATCTAAACAGAATTAAATAACGTAAGGACACTGGAAATTCTGATGGCAGTCTGATAAGATGCATGGGTAGGCGTGACATTCTATACTTCAGATAGCTGCAACATGAACACCTGGTGAATCCGAACATCTGTGTCTCTCTTATCACCCTTATTTCCTTAAAAAAAATAATCATCTTCGAGTATGTTGCAAAGTTCTCAAGTCCATGTTGAATGTGTACCAAGAAAACTCAACTTAGTAACTCGTAGTTGATTTGTCACCATTCCACCGCATATTATGCGAAAGCCCACACAGTGCAGCCTCTAGATGCTCTTCGAAAAAAACGAAGAATCATTAAACTCTTCAGTCATGTAGTTCCGTCGAACCGCAAGCAAAAACACTTCCCAAAATAATTATTCAGACTTGTACAAAACACGGTATGGTAGACCTGTACTTAACTCAAACAACCTGCACACTGATTTCGTTTATTTTATCGGTCATTGTAGTCAAGGACTAAATCTCCTTTCACGTACAGTCCATATTTTAAGTTATTTGACATAATTCTTACACTATTTTTGCCATACTGGTATCTCCACAAAGAAGTCTTAATAGCCTTAATGAATTTTCACTGTATTTCAAGACGTAAATAAAATCCTACGTATTTAACTCCTTAGTCTTTGATATTTCTTTTCCTGTGACGCTGCCGATCAACGTAGGGCATGGCCTCTTCATTCTTGAGGTTTCTAGATCACACACAACGACGCGCCACAGTTACTTGGACTCCTCTAGACGAGTGATCAGCTCGTCGTATAGATCTCTCCGTGAAAACACACAACACTCACAACAAATATCCATGCCCCCAGTGGGATTCGAGCCCACAATCTCAGCACGTGAACAACCGTAGGCTTGCGCCTGAGACCGCGCGGCCACTGGGACCCGCAGTCTTTGGGTATATTTTGATCAAACCTGACGTGAAGGATGTTTATTAATACGAGAACTATCACAAGTAACTTTCACTCGCTTTAATATATACTAAAGCCGTTATTAGACTGGTTCCGGGAAAGACAAAAATATGTACAATACTTACGTTTGCAGGTCTTTCAAGTTGGGTATTCTCGTGGTATAACAAGGAGTAAAGTAAAGGTAACATCTTTCATGTGGATCCCAGGAGGACATGTAAGGGAGTGGAGGTATAGCCCCACGCATTCTTAATCTCGGCACTAGGTGGAGATGAGTGGTCAAATTCATGTCCCGGCTTTTTTACTCCTGGCAAAGAACCCTCTGTCCGCTTTAAGAGGTGGTTAGATTGGAATCTGAGAAGCTCTGAACGTTTGAGAAAGGAGATATGTACCTGCCATGCGGCGAATCGAACCACGCGCGTGCAGCCGGTAGCCTAGAGACTGTAACAACTAGGCTAAACCTGCTTCTTTTTTCCATAAAGTTAGTGCCTCAATTGCGCAGCGCGGTGAATGAAAGGAGGGAAAAGAAATTGTAATTTTCATCGAAAAATGTTCGCTTCGTACCCAGAGCAAACACAATCCTGATATGCTAATAGTTGTCTATAAGAATGTAAGAGGTAAGTGTACGGAATCTTTGTTAATACGAAGAAAAACGTAAGCCTGAGCACTAAATCTTTTAGAAAAATCTGACACTGAAACCCTTACCAGGTATGCATTCTTTTCTTACCCCTGAATCTGACCCACGTTCTCTTAGACGATAAAGATATGAACATATTTTTGCTTGAGGATCTCTAGGTCTTCATTTTTTTCGCCCATTAACGATATCAGAACGCGTTTTTTATATTCAAACACCTGTCTGCCCTGACACAGGTGTTACGAAGAGTTGTGGCATAATATTCACAACAATCGTGTCTTATCTGCTAATGATTACAACGATAACATTAATCCGCCCAGTTTTTCAGTAACGTGACAGATTTCGGGCTATATAAACCGCAATCTGAAGAGCAGAAAACATCTCAAGTTCTACTGAACCATTAGAAGCTGCAACAAGCACGAACAAGAAGAAAGATGTCTCTTCGAATTCTAATTCTCGCTTTCATGGCTTCCTCAGCCATGGCAACTACATTCAGCAACTGTAAGTAATGTTTTAATACACAGTACCCAATAATTTCATACTTATATGTTCGGGGACCGTGGTAGCACAGTGGTTAAGGTGCTGTGCTACAAATCGATCCCAGCTGGTGTCAGTGGATTTTTCATTGACATAAAATCCTTCCGATCGCACTATGGCCCTGGGGTCGACTCAGCCTCTAACAGAAATGAGTACCAGGAGCATTTCCTGGGGGCAAAGGCTGACAATCTTACCACCATCCTGTGCCGTTGTCACGAAATCTGGGAACCTTAACCTCCTAGAACCCTCTGGGCCTGTCCAGGCCTGTAATGGGACTGCTTTACCTTTACCTTTACCATGAATGTTCAAATACAAATTCTATTGGTGATAATCAGAGAATAATTAACTCGCTCATTTCACTGATCTGAAACACCATAATATTAAGCAAGTTGGTTCAAGCGGTGAGGTTTCTGATTTGTTTTCGGGAGGTGCCTCGTTAGAATCACAGCTGGGACACCGACTACCCAACACTCTAGGCAAACATCAGTATAAATCCCCATATTAAACCACCGTCTTTCTTTCTTTCTTTTACCCACTGTTCACCATTCCATGTTACACAGTCTGAACTACCGACACCTTTATTAAGCAAACCACAGACTGTCTCCTCACATCCCAATCATCCTACATGCCCCCTCTATCTCTCCACCCACTACCTCTCTAAGACAGAGTTCGACAAATCCCGGGCGCCAGGTAGCCTAGAAAGATTGTCATAAAGCCTAGAATTTACCATGCTAATTATTTACCACAGTAAATATTCTTAGTTTATACCACTTTCTGCTTTTATGAATATTCCACCTAGACAGTGGCTGTGACACGGTTCTGGGAGCATACAATGTAAACACAGATCGTTTCATCGTATTCTGGTAAGCTGGTACTGTATATTTCATTTTTAACGCCACACAAGGGAGCGAAATTCAGTAGAGAATTCTAAGCAATTTTCAGGAATCGTCTACGATAATTAAAAATGGTCTGACATCTAGTCCAAAATATATTTGGTGAAAGACAAGACTTGAATATAAGGTTCCAATTTATTTAAATCTCTATTTCATCTATTAATATGTTCTTCCTCAATGTGAGAAACCGAATTGAATATCAACAGGTAAAAATATAGCTTTTACATCTAATTATTTAGATTTTTTGAAAGGCAGAAAAATAATGAATGATTATGAACTGAACAGCATCAAGCATGCCTCAAATTCGGTATGTTCTTAGTTTCTTGAAAGTAATTTCGATTTGTTTAGGTGTCTCTAAAACATCAAAACTACGACACATTTACGATGGAGTCATTAGCTGTCCTTGCATTTGCACTCCTATGACAGTAAATAAACAGATAAATAAATACCTAATTTAATCTACGTTTGTACATAGATCTGCTTCCTCTATAACACCTAATACTGTATCTGTGTTGATAGATCTGCCTCCTCCCTAACATCTAATACAGTATCTGCGTTTACATATCCAACTCCTCCCTAACACCTAATACAGTTTTGTTTCCATTTCTATTAATTTTCCTTGCGACTAACAAATTAACGCAGTAAGTAGAGACCAAAAGATGCTGTCGTCCATTCAAAGTCAGTCTATTCCCGGCTCTTGAGAATTTCCTGATGCCATATCCAAAAGCAAATTTGAAAAGCACAGGCGACATCAATTTTAGTAATACAATTGCGCCTTCTCTGTCATACGAGCAGTCAGTTTTTAAATGGGTTCATCGTAAAAATTCGGCACGATAGTTTTTCACCCAAGTCAGCTCCACGCGTTCGTTACTTTGTAACAACCTGTGACAGGTCTTCACTATTTGCACACAATACGAGGATCCCTGTTGCAAAAAGAGATACTGCCAGGTCAGTCATAAGGAAAATAGCCCGAGCTGGTTGGGGATATCAGAATAAAATATTTGTTTGTGTGTCTGTGATTGGACAGGGGTGAGGGTTGTAATTCCAAACCACCAAAAAAAAGCTGGGTTAACCGAACATGAAAAGAAACCAGACTCTACACCAAATTTGGAAGGCCCAGACTGAGATGGCTATAAATGCAGAGAACAATTTACGAGTGCGTAGAATCACTATTATTGATATTTAATATATTAAATATACCTAAAATATATCTATATTTTAATATAACATTATTTCACAGGCGTCCACTCTAGCCCGACAACTAGCATATACTGGTTGATCTTTGGTAGACCACGCTAAATAACCAAACATCCACCCAACTTACTAAATGGTGCCCCGGTCCTTGAGAATTTAGAAATCAGTCCCTATGAAAAGTGATGTTTCGATAACATTTTCGCAGAAATCCTCTGCTGGTTGCTATCCTCACTACATGAAACTAGCCCGTAACACGATACCCTATTTCTGTAATATACATTACACTATTCTCCTACCATCTAACGCCCAACTGCTCAAATTTGTCTCTTCCCATCAAGTTTTGAAACTCCCATACGTGTTCTCTTATCATGAAAATGCCACGTCTTTTCAAATTCCTAAGCTAACTTCAAAAATTTCTATATTCTTTCTTTTAAGTCTTATCATCATCATCATCATCATCATCATAAACATCAAGGATTGGACCCTTTGATCCGTTCCGTCTCCAGAGTTACAGCTGCTCGCACCAACGCTTCTTTGGTCTTCCAATTGTTCTCCTTCCTTGTGGTCTGTAGTGGTATGATTTCAAAGGGATTCGGTTTTGTGGCATTCTTTGCAAGTATG
>Ga0136643_10007449_pt1 | contig 15829 bp, 8 predicted proteins | sample TergutLab28metaG_FD_96883 | JGI IMG/M metagenome (GOLD analysis project Ga0136643, IMG submission 96883) | Labiotermes labralis P1 segment gut microbial communities from Petit-Saut dam, French Guiana - Lab288 P1 (version 3) (version 3) | ecosystem: Host-associated > Arthropoda: Insects >... | reverse complement strand
CATGCTATATATCTGTCTCTGTGTTCAATATTTTTGTCGCATAATATTTTGTTTGTAGCGCGTGGTCTTGTGCTGCCACTATTTCACTTTCAGTTTCTGCTTTTAGGTCTCCCTTCCATAGCCAGAGGAACGTGTCTTCTTCACTAATAAGCTGTCTATCTATATTTCTAATGTATTGCCCATGCATTACTTTGTTTTTCCATTTTTTCTTTAGGGACTCTCCCAATCTTGCCTTTGTGTGTTGTATTCCATCCTGTTTTGCGTCACTCTTCTCATTTGATTGACTTACTTCTTCTGTAATCTTTGCTGCTGTCTTAATTATTGAGTTCATATTTCGTTGAGTGCTTTCGTGGTTTTTTAAAATATTTACAAACTGGTCTTCTTTATAATTCGTGTTAAGGTATTCTGCAATATTAATTATTTCTGCTTTATATGCCGCTTCGATTTGTACCAGTCCTCTCCCTCCTTCTTTCCCCTTTACATACAGCCTGTCTATGTCAGCTTTTGGGTGATGTATTTTATACATTGTTAGCATCTTTCTAGTTTTCCTGTCAATCTTTTTTATTTCTTCAGTTCTCCAGTTAATACACCAAAATTGTATCGCAACACTGGGACAGCTAGTGCTCCAGTTGCTGTAATATTATTCCTGGCGTTCAGTTCAGATTTTTTCAGTATCATTCTTAATCTCCTGCTGTATTCCTGTTTCAATCTTTCTTTCATTTGTTGATGTTGTATGCCTTCACTTTCCTCAATCCCGAGGTACTTGTACATTTTTTCCTGTTCTAGCTCTTGTATTTCTCTCTTGATGTCGATCACTAAATTTTGCGAGTGAACTAGTTTGTCTTTATTAAATGCAATCTTGGCACATTTTTCAAGTCCAAATTCCATATTGATATCACCACTGAAGTTTTTAACTGTTTGTATCTGTTTTTGGAGCTCTTCCTCTGATTTAGCGATCAACTTCAAATTATCCATGTAAAGTAGGTGTGATATTTTTGTCTTTGTTGTGTGCTCTTCGTATCCTTTGTTTAACATATTCAGTTATTCAGTGAGAGGGATTAAGCAAATGCAAAATAGCAGTGGTGCTAGTGAGTCAAATTGAAATATTCCACGTTGTATTTTTATGTCTTCTGTTTCTATTAGCTTATTTTCTGTGTGTAGACGCATACGTGTTCTCCAGTAGCTCATGACCTTCTTGGAGAATGATACTATGTATAACTTCATTACTGATCCCAATTAACTTTGTTACTATTATTATTATTATTATTATTATTATTAAATGATCTGTGAAAATCCCACCTAGGTAAATGTCTAAAGCAAACTTCTATCTGGATTCCAGGTAAAGCTACCATGAGAATCAGCTGAAGTACGGAGGGAAAAGAAGTGCTGTAACTCTGGCAATACCAACGGCATTTGTTAGTTGTAAACTGGCAAATCTGTTCGCTCCTAAGTAATGATAAACTGCGACAGTAGGAATATTAGGCCTCTATAATACACTGCGACAGTATGAGTATTAGGCTTCTGGCCTACAATCCAGGATATATTCCCCACATTCAGTGGGTTACAGTAGATCCGTTTCAAAAACTAACATTTCCAAAAACAAACATCTGCCGCAGGTCTTGATAATGATATGCCCTCAACTCAACGTCGCAGTGGGCCAAGTAATGCTTTTGCGTCAACCTTTAAGGGGCCAGGTTCAAACATAAATTTTTAAAAATTAACCTAATTGAAATTCAGTCCGCCGAAGGAAATATTAATTAAAGGAATTTTAAAAATACAACTCGACCACTTTCTGCCAAATTCTTGCTATTAAGCATTCTCATATGTCCTAACATCTGACACGGTAAACTGTTTGCCTCTAGCACATCATAGTTACCAGAAGGCTCAAGCGTGGATTCATATCACAGGCAGACACAGATCCTTTTTGGATAAGATGTTACACGTTTATGCAACACTTGCTACAGTTTTACGTCGAAGCTGTGGTATTGCAAAGTAAGACTATGTTAGGTTTAGTAATGCATTAAATATTCGTCTTACAGAATATGCTGTAACTAATTTATGTAATTAACGTATTTCTGTCAACATAAACCAGCTCCTCTGTAACGTTCACCAATAGTAATGATTACACAACAAGTCACATGAAATGCTGAGTTCGCCTCAATGATAAATTAATGTATACCTTAATTGTGTAAGAAGATTTAAATTCTGTAAATAGGTGTGAAATTTGACTGTCTTCTAGCCTGCAGCGTACTTTGCAGCATCACAGCGCCATCTATCATGGTACATAAGGGCCGTAATTTTCATGTAAATTCACCGACAATCAATTTATTCATGCTGTTTTGACACACTTCTCGTAAAATATAAAAATAAAATAGTTATTCCTACAAAATCAGGCAGATACAGTTTACATGTCTGAGAGCACGTAAAGGTTTACTTCTACGAGTAGAGTCAGGGTGGTACAGAAATATTTTAGTATTAAACAATTGCCAGAAACGTCGCTTTCAATTTGCTGTCCTTCAGTAAAAATCGCATAAGTAAAGTATTTTAATGTGAAATGCCAACTTGATGCAACAAGGTAATTTTATTGATGTGTCCTTAGCTCGACATGTTTCGGGTGCATACGCCCATCATCAGGAGCATTAGATGTTGAGTTGCAGCATATGGTTTTCTGCACCGAGTTTTTGGATGGGTGGTGGTCTTGAGAGCAGCTGCGTAGGTCGTGTGTACGGTGCGGAAGGTGCCGTGCGACATCAATAAAATTACCTAGTTGCTCAAGTTGGCATTTCACACTATTTCACGAGGATGATGCACGGTCAAACAACCCTCAGCCCTATAGTATCTTGTTTCAAATTTAAGGTCTATTAACAGCACTCGCTATTAGCATAGTCTGTTGTACTGTCTGGGAGGTTTAATAAAGTAGTTCTCAAACCCGCTCGAGCTTGCAAACAAAATCAACACACAAACACAAACGTTCCAATTGCAGTACCTAGTCGGTAATTTTTGCCGTGTGAAGACACTTCGTGCAGCCCCGTGCTGATAATTTACATGTACTTAGAAAACTATCTTTACAATTTAGGGGCCGGTGTTCTTATACATTATATGTAAGAACTTCAGGCCCTAACTCACACTGCACAGACTTCGCGTACATTAGCTTCCAAGACCTGATGTTAAACGATAGTTAGGGCCACAGTGTTATTGATTGTTAGCCTCAAAGGAAATAGTCACTGTGTGGTGAACTGCAGCATATTTTAATGTTACATCATGTTGTATATATAATTACCACGGGGTTTTAATAGGTTAAGACTGAGCAAATTTTAAATTCTGTGCCCGAACAAAACTTAATATTTCACATTCACTATTGCTACAGTCGTTCCCAGTCCCTGAAGTTTGCACAATTGTTATGTTGTTACTAGTGGCTATGGTTACAATGCGTCATTACTGACAGTTACTTCTGTCACGATGGGCTAATGAGATCTTCTCAAATTTACCAACAGCTTCAGAGCACCTACTACGATTGTACAGCCACAATAAAGACCTTTTTGATATGCAGGCTGCATTCACGGCAGGGGCTCTGGTCTTACGAAGTGACGTCATATTGCACCTTAGCGTCGGTATTTATCTACCAGCCTACGCACCCCGATAGGAACTAATCCGTACTAAATTCCGATGTTATCAAATTTTCCATCCTATCCTGAAGGTGGTGGCAGGACATACGTAAGAAACATTTGTAGTTATTACATTTTTCGTTCAGATAAGTACTCGGCGAGTAAGCTGAAAATTCAAGCAGAAAGACATGTAAGTCTTCGCGTAAATTTGTTGTTGTTTTCATCTTATTTCAACGTAAATTGCGGTACCTCGTTGCTGAAGTTCGTAAGATGGCGTTCATTTGCAACCAAGTTGATGCAAGCCTGTATACTGAGATCTGGACATGGCAAAGCTAAAACATAAACTATTAACCCTTTAAACGCCTAATTAAATCCCACCTGCCATCTGCTGGCATTATTAGGAGCGCACCATATTCTCCACGCTAGCCGAATAAGGGTTAAACTTCTCTTCGCAACAGCGCCACGACTCGATATAGTTAGTTCTGTGACGGGCATTATTCATCACTCAAGTTGCTGGCAGGTGGAGTGACAGATGTTCGTAAGCCGAACATCTGTATTAGGCTAGGGATATTTTAATACTGCCACACGACTCAACTTACGACGAATGTACAGGGGACAGAAATAATTACACATTGTTCCACACACAGCGGAGAGCACAAGAACGTTGAAAGAATCTGGCGTTCATTTTTGTTCCTAATTATCATCCTTCTAACAGCGCCTTATGTTTCCTTTGTCGCCTACTGTTCCAACTGCGTTAATGAAGATGCTATTAGTGCGTAAATGAATTCGTGGTATAGCCACTAGCAATTTAATTGGTAATATAATCCAATGACTACAAATATCACAACTAACTAAACAACAAATTCTGTTTCGTGTACAATTTTCTAAATAATCATTTACTCCACTGTTCAATAACATATTATAACAGTACCGGAAGTTTCAGTACTGTGAAAAAAATGCCCGTATACACCACGAATGACTGCTGGGTGATTCATATGAAAACTGGCCAGCATAAACAAAAGGCAAACAAATGAAAAGTTCCATCGTGTTACCCCACAAACGAGGGTCCACAGTTACTTTGTTGAGAAGCAGTCAGTATCAGCGACAGATAAAAATAAATTCTGACAATGAAAGTTTCCCATATTGTCTGTACAAATACACAGTTACTCTGACAAATTAAGGAAGCATACGCATTTGATAAACTAACCCTACGGATCATGGTCCCTCTTGATAAGACAAAAGTTCCTCAGCTAATCGAAACATTCCTCGCATTTTATGCAACCAGACGATTCATCCCCTCTTTCTCAATAGATGCCACCTCTTTCCATCCTCAGCCAAATCAATCCGATCCACCTCAACAGAAAGTGACTAGCAATTCTTGGCACTTAAAATAATGGCCTATATTTCTCGTGTAAACAAATTTTGTAATCTTTATGTACAAAAATAAAAAAACGACCAAACAACACGATATACTTCACCGCCTGTCTCTTGTCGGTCTTCAGTTTATTTAAAGACACATTCAGTAGCTCATAAAATATAGCGTCACATGGTAAAGTCACTGATAAATAGCGAATTGCACGGGACGAGGAAGTTGCTCTCACCTAATGTGAGGAAAATACCGTCATCTGCCTGAAGGACAGAGGAAACTGATAAAAATCATCCGTACGTGTACCCCATCTCTTTGCGGAGGCTTGAACCGGGGCCTCTAGGATACGAAACAGGAACGATTTCCCATGAAAAGCGACATTTGGTGTCCTAGGTCTTGTTTTCGTGCTCCGTCTGCAGTCCCGCTCATCTCTTGACAGCGGTATGAAAGTGCTGAATGGAGGTATGACAAAACTGCGGTTATGGAAAGAAGTCCCATGGGTGGTGGAAATGCCAGTACTGGAAGCTTCCCACTCTCGGCCTACTGTCGTATTTTCCACTAGCCTCCTCTGGCCTACACCACTCCGCCCGAACCCGTATCCATGGCGCAGATTATCACGTGGTTATAACTACGTACATTTGTGTGAACAGAACCTCTAGACGAATTGAGGTACAAACAGGGAGGTACGCTTGATGGAGAATCGTAATGGCTTGAGGGAGAAGTGGATGGGGCTGTCCATGATACTTCTTTCGGTGGCCTTAATATACAGCGTTCAAAGACACGGTTGTGAGGAAGGCTTTACGAAACAGCGTGGCGGTTTTGGGGGGCGGAATGGAAGTGGGTCCATTCAGTGTATCACCATCACAATGCCTGTCGCTTTCATTCTTCCCCCACCACAGTCATACTGCCTGAGGCAGGGATCGATATAGCACAACCAACCCCTGCTAGGAATTACAACAAACAACCCCTAATTATCCGCACTGCAAATGCGTCTATTTGCAGAATAGAGTAAGTACTTGAATGTAAGGTATCCTGCCAGAAGAGTCTACAGTTCTGCTAAAACTGGTCCATATTGAAACTAGATACTACCAATAATGAAACACGAAACTTTTTCATGTGTTTCAAGGAAAATGACAGTGAGGAGCTTTATGACTTATAACATTCATAAAATATTATTAGGCTGACAGAATCAGTAATGAGACTGGCAGGTAATATTGAAAGAACGGGAGACAGAAAACGCGTGACTTGATGTTCCCCAAGTCTATAAAAATATTAATAATAGTCTTATGCGTTCTGATGCCGCGTAGTTTAGTAGATGTGTCTCAGAGTTGGAGATACTTATTTCCTCCATGTTCAGCTAATAAAACCGAGATTTTACCCTGAACACAGAGTCAAAAGAGTCATCGAAAAGCTGGAAAGCCCACGGACTACCTAAATACAAGATACTGTTTCGAAAATCTAAACGTAGGTGTGACGAAATAATTAAAACGCGATTTAAAATGCAAGGCTGTGAGGATGTGGATGGATTTAACTGAGTATGAGAAGACCTACGAAATAAAAAAACTCATGAACGTGGTAAAGTAGGTTTGTACTTTATAAAAGGCGGGTAACTTATTTACTAGCTAAACAAATCATTACGTAGTCTACTTCAATGAGTCAATGGAAGGAAAATGCAGTTAGATAGGCTTCACAAACCTGTACTCTGTGGAATTACTGCAGCACTTTCCTGTATATGGACGGCAAAATACGAGGCATATTCAGAAAGTAAGTACCGTTTCGCTGAAAAAAAATAGGGTAAGGTTTCGTATAAAATTTTATTGTTATCAGAGTCTACATTCTTCAAACTATTTTTCCACATATTCGACGCCATTATTGAGGCACTTATCTTAGCGGGGCACACGTTTTTGTATACCCTCCTCATAGAATGCGGCCGCCTGCGATGTTAGCCATTACAATGTCATAGAGTAGACTCCTTGAAATCTGCGGAAAGTGCACGGACAGATCAGAAATTGTGGAACGCCTATCGTCACGCACATTTTCGTTGTCAACCTTATGCAACAAAACATCATTCACCAAAGAAGGACGCCCACCTCGCGCCTCATCGTGCATGTTCTCTCGTCCTTCATTGAACATCCGAACCCATTTCCTAATCATGATATCACGCATCGCATTGTCACCATATACTTGACAGATCTGGTGATGAATCTCACTTGGTAGCACATTCCTAGCGTTCAAAAAACGAATTACATGCCGTATTTCACAGTCGGCGGCCCCTTGAATTGTCTTAAACATGTTTAACGCAGAGAAACAAACATAAACATAACACGAATTTCACGAAATGGCGTCTGTGGCTTCTCAATTGATAGAGGAGGTCACTGCACATGCGCAAAATGACAGTTTCGAGGATGCGCGAGAGAAATGCGCAGGCGGTAATAAAGGAAAGACCGAAAACTCTTAGGAACAGAAAAAGTATTAACCGTTAGAGTGTTAAAATGAATATTTCTAAACAAGTTGCGGTACACAGATATTCGAAATAATTGACAAGCAATTTTGTAGTAGACCTGACATCGTGGTAATACACTTCATATTCTCCAAGAAATCAGTTATGCGTCACAGAGCTATCAATACAGTTTCTGGAACCATCCACGGAAAATCGTTAAATCTATCCTCACATAAATATTCCTCTCTAATACTGTGGCAAATTATATTAACGTAACATGAAACAACGAAAGCCAAAAATTTGGGTAGCTTTACCCCCAACAAATAAATGAAAATTAATGAGTAAAATATACACACAACTAGTAAAATTACGAGGGGTGCTGTTAAGTCATTAGCCTGTCCTACTTCCCGATATCGTAGAATGGAATCGACAGTGTCGTTGGAAAGACGTTTCTGTTCATGTACCGAATTGCAAGTTTCTTCTTGTTACCGAGGCTGAAAGGAAGCGATTTTAACAACATGGAGACGCAAGCTGTCATTAAGTTTTTTTATCCTGCAAGGCAAGGCGCCAAAGGAAATTCACGCCATTCTGAAAGAAATACTATGGGAACATGCACAATCGTAGGCCACCGTCAAAACTGGGTGGCCCATTTTAAAAGTGGTAATTTTTCCACCTATGATGCGCCTCGCCCTGGACGATCCAAAACAGTGACCAACCCGGAGATTATTGATCAAATTCACGAGATAATCTTTGAAGAACGCCGGATTTCGGCTAAATCAATAGCTGAGCAAGTGGGCATCTCACGTGAGCGGGTTGAGTCCATCATTCATGAAGATTTGGACATGCGGAAGCTCTCCGCCAAGTGGGTCCCGAAATGCCTGAAAGCGGATCAAAAACGTCAACTGTGCCAGTCATCTGAGCAAATTTGGAATTTTTTTCGGCGTGATCCAAACTATATTCTGTCGCGAATGGTGACCATGGATGAAACCTGTTTATTTCACCATGACCCGGGGACGAAGCAACAATCAATGGAGTGGCGGCATAGCGGCTCATCCCGCCCCAAAAAATTCCGAGTGCAAGAATCCGCTGGAAAAGTTCTCGCCTCTATTTTTTTTTTGTTCAAGACAGCATCCTATTGATTTATTATCCTCCAAAGGGCCAAAATATCAACGCGGAGTATTGCTTATCTCTGCTGGTGCAATTGACGGAAATTTTGAAGGAAAAACGCCGCGGGAAGTTCAACAAGGGGGTCTTGTTCTTGCACGACTATGCCCCGGGTCACCGGGCACATGCAACCCCAAAGAAACTGGCCTACCTGGGCCTCCAATGTCTTGATCACCCACCCTATTCTCCAGATCTGGCCCCGTCGGACTACCACCTGTTCCGTGGACTGAAAAATCAATCGAAAGGTCGCCACTTTTCGTCCGACGCGGACGTCAACGCTGCGTCGGAGACCTGGTTGGACGGACAACGTTCTGAATTTTTTTTGAGTGGCTTGTAAATATTATAGCAACGGGTTAAGAAGTGTATTGAGCTTCGTGGGGAGTGTGTTGAATAAATTCCGAGTTTGGTCGCTGTAGCTTGTTTCCTTCCTGGTCGGGCTAAGGACTTATCAGCATCCCCTCGTACTATCCTCCACATTCTTAATTTCATGTTTTTGAAAATGCTTAGATATCTGAGACTGTGCAGCATGCATTAAGCTGCGAGCTGTTGGTATATTAACAATAACATCAGAAAGCTCCAACCAGCACCACGACATATACAGCTTTCACAAGATTTTTTTGTACCCTGACATTGTTGCGTATGGAAAGACGATACACAAAAAAAAGCAAAGTTTTAACCTCGTGCTCGCCATAAAAGTATATGGGGAGTGACGGTGCCGCTGCCTCTTTCTTAATCTAGACACCAGATGGAGGTAAGTGCTCAGCTTCACACCCCAACCTACTTACACCGGGTAACGTTCCCGCGGTAACAACTTAACAGGAGGATAAGTAATCCCGGGGTTAGGTTGAAAGCTTTGGGGAAAAGATAAATACCCTGCCCATTCCTGAAATTGAACCACGACTCCTGATTGTCCAGCCGACTACGCTGCCTTTCGCTTTGTGCATTACATAACACCTAAAAGGCTGTTCAGCAGGTGAGCACAGTTACTATCCTTGTGGTTACTGTTTACAGCACAATTCTGCTGCCAGTGCGATTATCATGTTTATTATAGTGACTGTGGCTAACGCGCTTCGGCATTGGAGCTAGTGTCACTATCAGCTCAATGTTCTGGATCTGACAAGTTTCTATTACCAACGGTAAAGGTAAAGGTCACCCCATGACTTTCCTATCCAGACACAGAGCGGAGGGAGGTAAAGTTCCAATCTACTCGCAACCAAGCACTAGGAGGTAGGTGGTCAGCACCACGCTCCGCCCACTTCATTCCCAGTGAACATTCAGTGCACATTGCACAGGAGGCTGGCTGGCCTAGGGGGCCAGGCTGGATTTCGCGGAAAGTCTCGCCCCCACCGGCATTCGACCTCCGGAGCGTCCAGCCGGTAGCGAGTCGCTATTCCGACTGCTCTATCTTTACCACCATACCAGTCCCATTACAGGTCTGGAGTGGCCCAGAGCGTTCCAGGAAGTTAAAGTTCCCAGATTTCGTGACAATGGCACAGGATGATGGTAGGTTGTTAGCCTTACGCACCGCCCGCCTTTACCCTCAGGAAATACTCCTGGTACTCACTTCTGTTAGAGGCTGAGTCGACCCCAGGGCCATAGTGCGACCGGAAGGATTTTATGTCAATGAAAAATCCACTGACACTATCTGGGATCGAACCAGCGACCTTCTGATTTGTAGCACAGCACCTTAACCACTGTGCTACCGCGGTCCCCACTACCACTGGTAGTAATTTCAAAATTAAATGTATGTAGATACTTTAAACGTGCTCGTGCAATTGTAACGCATCCAGCAGGTCTCGATTTTACAAGGCTAGATAGACGGACAGACAAGGCCATCCTTTTCTATCTACTTTTGTCGTCGTGCAAACAAGGCTTAATAAGAAAGGGGAGTGTGTTATAAGAAATCCAGCACATAACAAACACATATTGCAAACCGTGATACAGTCAGTCAGACTGAATAGGTGAATTCCGTACATAGCTGTATGATACAAACACACGTAAAACACAATTCTGGTTGTTTTGCTCCATTCCACGTCAGAAGCTTTGAAGTTTATGACAATATAGTGGAATCCATTGGATGAATGCACACAACACATACGTATGCAGGTACCTGGTATTCATAGTGGGATTTAATTATATTGCACTTTTTGTAATTCACTGCACCACCTCTGTGTCGAGTTGGTCATCGATTCAAGCAGATTTTCTGGGAAGTGTAAAAGCACTAACTAAAATCAAAACTACCACACAAGAAGCACCAACAAATTTAAGCCAAGTCTGTAAGATGTTTGAAGACAATAATTGCCTGAATGTATTATAGACACGCTACACAGGGCGCACACATTAAGACAAAATTACGAATTCTAATAAAAGGAAGAACCCCTGTAACAGCTGAAAACAAATCTGCAACCTACCAGCAAGATTCGTCAAGATCACTTTAACACATCAAGCAATTCTTCAGCTGTGATAAACTTAAAGTAACCGTTTTTTATCCAAAAATTTTTCCAACAACAGGCACTTTATAAAGATTATGACAAGTTTCTCTAAACTCAAACTATATTCCAACATGTTTCGGTGGCGGCAACCAACATCAAGGGGGAAGGTTCACTTTGTACACTAAAACACCGCAATATAAAAGAAAGTGTCTTCATACGCACGGGCAGTTAGATCCGCTTCGCATCGTATGGGTATAATGCGAAGTGGATCTAAATGCTTGTGCATAAGAAGACAGTTTTTTTTTATAATGGGGTGTTTTAGCTTACAAAATGACCTTTTCCTGAGGGTGGTGGCCGCCACCGAAACATGTTGGGATATCGTTTGCTTTTGTCATAACTTTTCAAAATCATTATGCAGTGGTATTGTTGGAACAATATTTAGATAAATAACTTTATAAAAGACGCACGGTGCAAACAACAACGTGAAATTTAAAGTATCCGTTTCACAGTACGAAGAATTTCACGTAAGCTGTTGAGACAACACGGATCATTAAAATCTAAATAGCCAAGTTCACTTATAACGGTCACCCTACTGGCCGTTTCAAGGTAGCAAGATCGTAGTAATTCTTTGTTTTCTAGGATGGGGTTCTTGCTGACAGACTGCTATGTGACCTCTTCACTTCAAAACACTGAATATTCATACAATTCAAAGCAGCAAGTGGCTGGAATTTTTGTAACACTTGCTAGCATAAAAACAGGAGATAGAGAACAAGAGTATAGACGATGGAAAGGAAATATTAAGTCGAAACGAGACTTAACTGCCTGTATTGTGAAGTTTATACAGTCCAAGGAGAGTAGGATAATGAGTAAGAATAAACAGAAGAAGACAACTGCCTGTAACAGTACATCGGGGAGACAGTTTGGAAACTACCGCGTAGAAGGTCACAGCTGCTTCCTTCTGGAAATGTTATCTGCTAATAATAACTTTAGCCCAAAACACACTACCGACTCTGGAGCCCAACCAACCTCCTAGCCAATGGGTAAAACACTTTCCGAGGGTAAAGTGCCCGGAACATGAAGTTGAACCCTCAGCTCCACCCCGTGCCCAGATTGAGTGTAAGTATAACTCTTCTCCCCGTGTGTCTTCACGGCGTGCACAGGGAAAAGTGCATTTGGTGCTTGTGTGACCGTGCATCTCTGATACAATAGTAAAAACAATCAACTAGATGCAACAATAACAATTTATTAGTAATTTCAACCAGCTCAACAGGTTTCGGGCGATAATTTCGCCCATCCTCAGGAGCACTAGAATGTGTTCACAGCTTGTGGTATAATGCACCGAAGAAGTTGCCTGCTGGTGACCTTGTCACCGTTACCAGCAGGCAACTTCTTCGGTGCATTATACCACAAGCTGTGAACACATTCTAGTGCTCCTGAGGATGGGCGAAATTATCGCCCGAAACCTGTTGAGCTGGTTGAAATTAAAATAAATTGTTACAGTTGCATCTAGTTCGCTGTTTATACTATTGTAGGTGAAAGTGAATTTACCTGTCGTGTTCCATATTTCATTATTTCAGTCTCCAACAAACGAGGCAGACAAAAATATTTCCAAAATTAAAAAGAAATATATATATTTTTTTAATTTCTTAATAGACCTGGCGTACTCGTACCGTTAAATTATATTTTCTCTCTCCCTTCTGCCAAAATATTTATTTTATAGTCATACGTGATGAAATGCCCGGTATCAGGTTAGATATACAAAAAATTTAATTAAAAGTACACGGAAAAAACAGTAAATACACAAAAATGTTCCCAGCAAACGACTCTGCGTACAAACCAAGAACGTTACAGCAGGTTCCTTTATAACGGCTCTAAACATATTTATATTTTGCCGTTATAATTCGCACTTTAAGCTCATTTATTCCAGAGCCTATAATAAATTAACAATGCTCCGCCATTATTCCTACAGCAAAGTTACTTTTTAAGATGGTCTACTCTATCTTCATATTGTGCCGTCAAAACTCACATAAAATGATCAGATTCCTCTAAAACATACTCCAGATTACACTCGCTTGTGCCGCTAGGGTTTCTAGAGCAGGATCTTTTATGGAGGCCCCAATTATCTTCACATTTTGCCGCCACTGAACCGCTTCAGACAAACACATAAAGCCTGCTGAAATGTTCACAACAAATAATAAGCACAAAATAAATGACAAACAATTCTATGTGAGTGCAGCATAATGACTCAGAAACAAATTTCGCCAAAAATGCCCGACTTCAAAACAGCACGTCAAAGTAAACTATCTCTGAAACACAATTTGCAATACAACTCAATATCCAATACACAAATTGTGTGATGTGCATGTACCCTAACAGAGTGACGACTGAAATTAATCTACACTTTACAATATATATATATATATATCCACTTCACAGAAAACCCAGTACGCTTCCATTAGAAGGACCAATCGGTAAACCCTGTATAGGTAAATAATGAATTTTATTTTGACAGTCACATAATACGCACAAATCCAATCTGTGGGAAAAAGCAGAGCTGTTTTACAGCTGGAGGTCAATATACTTAGAAGTAAACTTGAAAGTGTTAGCACACCGATCTTACTGAAATGCCGACTACTCAGACATAACTTCCCGTCCCAGTCATATCTAACACCTCCCATTCCAACATATACCTGCTAGCAATTCTGATTGTTCTACTACAAAATCATACATAGCATGCATGATGAACTAACACCAAACTCGTTATGTTGTTTCGTAGTCTTTTTCCTTGTGCACTTTCTATCATGCATGCATGATAGAAAGTATGCGTGTAGGCATAAATGTATGTAAGTAGGTACGTATGTTTGTATTTGACGTTCATATTCCGTGCATCGTAACACTATTTCTATAATATGTATGTGTGCATGTACGTACGTATGTGAGCATCCATGTATGCACATGTACACACACAAACATTCACACTATATACAAATAGTGCAAATAAGACTATTTAGAAAAACACGGCTAGGTATTTTACATACACGGGCGAAGTGAAGAACACAGTTTCCAGGATTATGAGTGACTTTCTCAGCATTCTGCATAAGTTCGTGACACTAATACCGAAAGAAAGAACGTATAGTCATTAAAGGTAAAACACATGAACATGAAAAATGTGAAGACTGCCTTTTTATTTACGTGCCTCTCTACTTATTTATTTATTTATTTATTTATTCATTCATTCATTCATTCATTCGTTCGTTCGTTTTATGTTTCATCTCATGATGGTGACAGTAACTCAGATGGTGAGCCTCTAGGGCCGAACTGTGCCAATAACGAATAGTCGAAAGGAAAATGTGAATGATCACGGAAAACCTCAGTTGAAATATTCGGCCTAGCGCCCGAGATTCGAAAAAGCATCCCCTAAATCCAAATCCAATGCTTGAGAAGATTTGTTGAGTGACTTATGTTTCATTTAATGATACTATATCACTTTGAAGAGCTACGCTACATTTTGTTATCTGTATCCCTTTGAAATGTTGTGCTTTGCTGAGGTAAATCGCTAATACTGCATGCTACGGGAGATAAGGACAGTGTAGTGGTCTTTCCCGCGTGAGATCTGACAGATTTGTTGTGAGTGTCAATACTGCGGTACTGCAGGATGTGACGCCATGTAGCATAGTGGGTGTGTGTACCAACGTTTCAGATGGACCCACTACACACATCTTGTATCTTCAAGATAAACACAGACATTTCCTCCATAACGTTGACATACGCCTGCCAAACTACAAAGCTTCATATCGCACAATAACACACTTTTGAGAGCATCTCTTTTCGCCTAAACTTTATTAAGATATGTACATACGATAATTTGAGACACTTTGGAATTTTCCCATCCAAAAACAGATCACTTCTGACATGCGTGTATTAACGTACAAATTTGTATAAAGTGATAATGACAAAACCAAATTAAATTTAACACCGCATTAACAGTTGCAATCAAATTCAAGCGCCGTATTAAGACAAATTACTATTAAATGTATAAGTGTATATATCACTAATGGTCACGTTTACTTGATGGAGTTATACACGAATTCTGCTGTATCTTCACTGTTAAGTACTATTTTTTCTATGTCGCGTCCGAGTCAAACAATTTTTAGTCAAATAACAGCACAGTGACATACACACACACACACACGCGCGCGCGCGCGCGCGCGCGAACTGAGATTACGAATATAATGGATAACCCTTATACGATATACACGAATTCCTACACACTGTACACATTCACAATGAGCCCGGTTGGCTCTGTTAGCAAAGAGGCAGTACACGGTAGCCACTACGTTAATGCCAGAGATTTTCCTCTTCGTAAGAAGTTCAGAACGCCTACCGAACCTACCCACACTCTTACTATTTGCCTAGAAGGTACGTTATTTTCCTAGTTTATTTAGGTTTCATTTAATGATCTCAACTGCTCGGATTATAAATCAACGAATTATATGGTGACTACTTAATAATAAACCGAAAGGGTGTTACGGAAAAGCGATGGCTTAGGTCCATTGCGGATTGGAACCAGCTACCTACAGGGGCGATAGGGACAGATCACGGTAATACGTACAAATTCAAAACGAGGGTTAGGAAAATGTTAACAGCGGAGGGCAAGTACAGGTGTTAAACGAGAGGGTAAAAGGAGAGGGCAGTGATGGTGTTGTGGTAAAGGGCAGTGTAGTGTAGTGGAGGCACGCGTGAAGATAAGTGATGTGTAGTGAAATGTCAAAGTGTAGTGAAGTGGTATGTAGTGCTGTGAAGTGACTATTGCAGTGAGCTG
>Ga0136643_10007443_pt1 | contig 15839 bp, 13 predicted proteins | sample TergutLab28metaG_FD_96883 | JGI IMG/M metagenome (GOLD analysis project Ga0136643, IMG submission 96883) | Labiotermes labralis P1 segment gut microbial communities from Petit-Saut dam, French Guiana - Lab288 P1 (version 3) (version 3) | ecosystem: Host-associated > Arthropoda: Insects >... | reverse complement strand
TTTTTTTTTTTTTTTTATTATTTTTTTTTTTTTTTTCACATTTTTTTTTTTTTTTTTTTTTTTATTTTTTTTTTTTTTTTTTTTTTTTTTTTTTTATATATTCCTTTTTTGTTTTTTTTTTTTTTTTTTTTTTACTTCTCCATCCAGCGCTCGAAACGAGCAATCAAAAGCTGAAATATGTTTCATTCCACCCCTCAACGGAAGTTACTTCAACCGAGATGAAAAAGAATTTTCTTATCGTGAGTCGTCCCCGTTGTGTTCGTAGAGAATTAAAAATGCAAGTTTTTTCCGTGGGAACACAACTGTACTGTGTAATAAATCAGCTACATGTTTCGGCTGTTGGTTTGTAGCTGTCTTCAGGCCGATCACAAGAATAAAAAGAGAAGGGAAATAATACAGTAGTAGTATTGGTCGGAGAGTTAGAACTTACCTTGTGTTATATAAATTAGATGTATATCTTACATTTGGTATATATATATATATGAACATAACCACAAATCTTATTATTCGCAAAATACACACACACACACGCACAGGAGGGGGTGCTGATAAGTCCTTAGCCCTACCTACTTCCCGATGTCGTAGGACGGAATCGATAGTGTCGTTGGAAAGAGGGGTCTGTTCATGTGCCGAGTTGCAAGTCCTTTCTTCTTACAGAGTCTGAAAGGAAGCATGCCAGGCGACGCGCGCGATTTCAACAACACGGAGACGCGAGTTGTCATCAAGATTTTTTTTTCTGCAAGACAAGGCGCCGAAGGAAATTCATTCTGACAGAAACATTAGGGGAACATGCACCAACGTATGCCACTGTCATTAGCTGGGTGGCCCAGTTTAAACGTGGTGATTTTTCCATCTGTAATGCGCATCGTCCTGGACGAACCAAACAGTGACCACTCCGGAGATTATTGATCAAATTCACGAGCTAATCTTGGAAGACCGCCGGATTTCTGACAAATCAATAGCTGAGAAACTGGGAATCTCACGGGAATGGGTTGGGTCCATCATTCATGAAGATTTGGACATGCGGAAGCTCTCCGCGAAGTGGGTCCCGAAATGCCTGAACCCGGATCAAAAACGTCAACGGCGCCAGTCGTCTGAGCAATTTCTGGAATTATTTCGGCGCGATCCAAATGATTTCCGGGCGCGATTGGTGACCATGGACGTAACCTGGTTATATCACTATGACCCGGAGACAAAGCAACAATCAATGGAGTAGCGGCATAGCGGCTCACCCGGCCCCCAAAAAAATCCGAGTGCAAAAATCCGCTGGAAAAGTTCTCGCCGCGATTTTTTGGGATCAAGGCGGCATCCTCCTCATTGATTATCTTCCAAAGGGTCAAACTATCAACGCAGAGTATTACTTATCTCTGCTGGTGCAATTGAAGGACATTTTGAAGGAAAAAACGACGCGGGAAGGTCACCAAGAAGATCTTATTCTTGCACAATGCCCCGGTTCACCGGGCACATGCAACCCAGAAGAAACTGGCCCACCTGGGCTTCCACTTTCTTGATCACCAACCCTATCTCCGGATCTGGCCCCTTCGGATTACCACATGTTCCCTGGACTGAAGAAAACAATTGAAAGGTCGCCATTTTTCGTCCCACGCGGAGGTCATAGCTGCCGCGGAGACCTGGTTAGACGGACAACCTTCTGACTTTTTGTGGCTTGCAAAAGTTAGAGCAACGGGCTAAAAAGTGTATTGGGCTTCATGGGGAGTATGCTGATTAAACCCCGAGTTTGGTCGCTGTATCTTGTTTCCTTCCTGGTCGGGCTAAGGACTTATCAGCACCCCCTTGTATGTATATGTATGTATGTATGTATGTATGTATGTATGTATGTATGTATGTATGTGTGTGTGTATGTAGGTGTGTGTTTAAGTTACATACATTTTATTGCGCACTGTTAAGGTCGATATCTCCGACCAATACTACAACTCTATTATTCCCTTCTCTTTATATTCTTGGGATCGGCGTGATGATGGTTACAGAACAGTAGCCGAAACATGTACCTGATTGTTAAATAGTGAAGTTTTGTTTTTACTGGAAAAACCTGCATTTTTAAAAAGCGTTTTGTTAACAGGACATGCAATGAAAGTGGGGTTCAGTTTGGATATTCTAAATGTGGACTCAACACTGCATCTATTGGCTTGCGTGTCGAGTGTGGCAGAACTTAAACCAACGATGGAATAAAATCTTCGAACTTTCAGAGACGTTTGGAACAGACATGCTTACGTTATAGAGTAAATTCAACGTCTTCATTCAACAGTGGGAACCAAAAATGCGTGTTTGTCTTGACAAGTATTGGAACCGCTGTCTTTCGGGCAGTGCATACAGGCTTGTTGTACTGTACGTACTGACTATAAGGAGCTTTACCCAGTGGTAGTTACATACGCAAAAATCAAGTCGTAAAATCTTGGTGATGCCGTAGCTAAGTCACATACTGTTTCATATCTTAATGACACACGTTGTAGTGAGTCTGTCACTTTTATGTACGGACTGATTCATCATCCGGTCAAAGAAATTGAAGACAGTTGTATGTGAGACTGACGAGTCAGCAGGTGTTGCTAACAGGGACGCTGCTCGGCAAGTCTAACGACGTCAGTACTCGAAGGCTTATCAGGCGTTTCCGTCACCGCTCGGAGCTCGCATGAAATACCCCCGTCCTTCCAGCCGTACGCAGATAAATCGAAAACGGCTGAACAAACTTTCACGATATTTAATAGCAGAGGATTGTACTTAACGCTGTCGAGATATTTAAATATTAATAAAACTGGACAAAAATTAGGCACAGGTTTCATGAAGACCAGAGCGTCGTTCCCAGCGTCCTCAAACCTACCGGACACTCCACGCGAGGAAAAAGGAGTGTTGACTGCTCTGGACAACAATGAACAGACGACCCCAATATTTAGGGCTTTATGTTGCCCCATATCCGGAAGAACATTGCTTTGAATTTTGCCAGGTTTCGCTCCCTTCTTTTTCTGATAAGATTTGTATAAAGACGTATGAAAACAGGAGCGATTGAATAATAATGACAGGGAAAAACCGAATTAGGCTACTCCGAAAAAAACCCTGTCCCAGCTCCACTTTGTCCACCACAAATCCGACATTGACTGGACTGAGTTCTAAACCGTGGCGAGTTGTATGGTAATATTACATTCAACTTATTTTCGTTCTTTCTCGTAAAAATATGTGCAAGAATGGGAAGTTAAGCCCAGTGGGTTGCTTTATGTGCCACCAAGTTTAACGTTCAAAGATTCTTTTATGCCCAGAGAGTGCAATTCTTGTTTTGTACACTGTACAGATTTCAGAAACAGAAGCTATTATTTCCCTATTTACTGTTTGGTTTTAGTAAACCAGGAAGGAGAGTCTTCATGCACGGTATGAACTGAAACTTCAAATACAATTCAGGTTATTCTTTAAGCTTTGCCGATTTAAATATATCCAACTTAAACCCCTCGTTGCAAGTTGAAGACAAAATAAGTTGATAAATTATGCGCTTTAGCATTAATGATAAACAAAAATTCTGCGACTCACATTTGAAGCTACTGCTGTCACTACTATGACGTCTCCATCTACATTTCCATTCTCATACTACTACTACTACATGTACAGGCAGGTGGACAGAGTGGCACTGAGACAGGTCTGTATTCGAGCAGTTCGGGGTTGCCCTGTCGATAACATTCCGCCAACGGCCCCCTACTCGCATTTGTCTAAATGTTGCTCTTACCAGAACGACAAACGAAAGATGCCTGTGTATCTTCCAAACAGCAATGCTTTTTCGGAAATTGCGAAGCAAAGGATGTAAAAGTACTTCACCGTCTTCGTCTTTTATGCCATGCCCTGACACAGGCGGCTAGTCGCCGGTCTGTCATGCTCGGAGGCTCGGTTTCGATCATAGGCCAGTCCACGTGAAATTTGTGGTGGACAGAATGGCACTGGGAAAGAATTTTCTCCAGTTCGCGTCACCACTGTTAGCAGCATTCCGCCCATGCTCCACACTCGTATACATACACGTGTCGCTCTTACCAGAAGAAAAAGTTACGAAGTCCAAGAAGTGTCCAAAATGCAGTGCTGTTTTGAATATCGGGGAGCGCTGGGTAGAAAATATTTTCCTGTTTTTCTTTCTTTAAAGTCGGTCTCTAACGACATGAAAAGGTGGCATTATACAGTCTGGAATTATTAGGTAGAATAAGATGATTTGGTACTTAAAAGATCGATATTCGAAATGATATGTGTGTTTGTGTATAAATATGCTTATGGTGGGTTATGCTAGGACGAACGTAATTGGTTCTAGAACAGCGTTCGTTATAGCATCTGTTCGTTCTAGTATATATCGAAATATGTGTATTTAGGTGTAATCCCTTCCAGTCCCACGCCCTAAAGTAAAGTTACCATCCAACACAACCATTTAAACAGGAAAAATATGACACAAAATAAAAAATACGTGTAAAAATAATATAAAATTACGGATCGCTGATTTAGCCACACCAAACTCCTATTCCGCACTTAGATCTCCTACACTTTTTCTCGCTTGGAAATTATTTCTTAATGTCTTAAGTTAGTTTTATCTCTCTATTTTGCCGGCTCATGGTTAAAATTATATAGCAGAATAATTTTAAAAAAATATTTTCACTACTAAAGGCACAAATAAGCAGATGACTGAACTAAACCCTAAACTGATAACTGGAACATACAAACGATAACAACGATGATGGCTGACGCTCTAGTCAAAGCGGGAAGGACCGATACATTATGCGCACGCGCGTGTTACGTTGGCCGATAGCGCGTTCATTGTAGCATCTGTGTTCGTTGTAGCATCCTGATTTTGCTGATAAAAAACTGTTCGTTGTAGCATTCGTTCGTTCCAGCGTCGTTCGTTGTAGCATATATATATATATATATATAACGTAAAACAATCCCATTAGAGGCCTGGACAGGCCCAGAGGTTTCCAGGAGGTTGAGGCTCCCGGACTTCAAGACAGTCGGCACATGAATGTGGTATGGTTGTCAGCCCTACGCACCGGCCGCCTTTACCCCCCAGGAAATATTCCTGGTACTCATTTCTGTTAGACTCAAGAAATTTACACTTCCTGAAGTACGATCTGCAATAAAACAATTGCGTTCAAAAAAAGCCCCAGAACATGACCTTATCACGGAAAAAATAGTACAGGAGTAACCAGATATCGGAATAAGAGATATCACCCAAATGTTTAACAGTGTTTTGAGAACCGGGTACTTCCCGGGCCAATGGAAGCTCTCCCATATTATCACAGTTCTGAAGCCTGGGAAACCAGCTGAAGAAGTGACGTCTTACAGACCCATTAGCTTGCTCCCGATCCTCTCGAAATTGTTTGAGAAATTCTTCCTAACAGGAATTAAACCAATACTGCAAGAAACAAGGATTATACCGGACCACCATTTCGACTTCAGGCAGAAACACACTACCACTGAGCAAGTCCACCGTATAACAAAAGTAATAAATAAAGCACTGGAGAGTAATACATGTTGTACAGCAGCATTGCTAGACAGCGGTCAAGGCTTCGACAAAGTGTGGCATGAAGGACTATTATATAAAATAAAAACACTATTTCCAGACAGTACATAAAAATCCTTAAATCATACCAGAAAAATAGACACTTTCTGTTAAAATACAGAGAGGAATATACATGTCTTCACCGGTTCTATCTGGAGTGCCGCAGGGCAGTTTGTTGGGCCCACTTCTCTATCTACTTTACACAGCCGACTTACCTGCTACGGTTGACAGCACAACCGCCACCTTTGCGGACAACACTGCCGTCCTAACTGTACACGAAGATCCGGCAGTAACAACACACAGACTACAAACACACTTAAACAAATTCCAATTTTGGTTGAAAAAATGGCGTATGAAGGCAAATGAAAAGAAATCATTCCCAAGTTACTTTTACCCTAAAAAAAACACGTGTCCCCCCCGTCCACCTAAACAACAAGCACCTGGCCCAAGCTGAAGACGTTAAGTACCTGGCTATACATCTGGAACGAACACTCACCTGGCGTGAACACATATCTACAAAGAGAAAACAACTGGACCTCAAACTCCGCAAATTGTACTGGATCATTGGACAAAAATCACAGTTATCACTGGAAAACAAGCTACTCGTATACAAAGCATTTCTGAAACCTATCTGGACCTATGGTGTACAACTGCAGGAATCAGCATCAGACTCTAATATAGAAATCCGGGAAAGATTCCAGTCGAAAGTGTTAAGGATAATTACGGATGCACCGTGGTTTGTGCCGAATGTGGTGGTAATACGTGATTTACAGGTGACGTCGGTTAGACAAGAAGTGTGTAACCACAGTGTCACCTACTGGCAAAGGCTTAACGATCATCCCAACAACGTGGCAAAATCTCTACTTCAAAGACCAAATTACAATCGTAGGCTTAAGCGGTATTAGACTGCAGATCTAGCATCTCGATTTAACTGATACTCTGCAACACTCCCACAGACCATACCCAATCATTTGTGACTGCACTTAACCTTTTGGCGCCGGAATTTATTTTAATTATAGCACATCCTGTATATAAAATGTGAATAATACAGGAACCAATTACGTTAGAATTATGAAACAAACTGCATTTTGAAGAGAAAAAAAAACGGAGAGTGTACACCATGTTTAAAATATTCGGCACCTATATTTGTTGAATAAATACATAAAATGCAACTTTTGAGGTTAGCGGTGCGGTACGTCAACTATAGTTGACTTTAGGCGTCTAAAGGTTAAGTAGGAGATGTATCACTGGATGTATATCCTACATGCCATTAATAGTGACTGTCAATAGGATTGCTCAATATCTTCGGACAGACTGCAACATTCTGGGAGATAATAAAAAAAAATCTGTTAGAGGCTAAGTCAACCCCAGGGCCATAGTGCGATCGGAAACATTTATGTCAATGAAAACTTCCAGTGACACCATCGGAAATCGAACCCGTGACCTTCCGACTTGTAGCGCAGTTCCTCAACCAACATATCGCTCATTTGCGACAAGAGTGTCACAACTCAAAATTTGGCATTTTTGAGTTATTGGTATAGAAAGAAACGTTTGCAGATGCACTTTTAGCAAGTATAGTGTCATAACGCAGTCTGCAAAACTCGCCGCTGGAGAGCAATTGTGTCGTCGTTGCACTCAAAAAATTATAGCACTTCAAAATCTTTAAGCGTTTCTCCTGAAAAATCACAAATTTTGAGTTGTGACACTGTTGTCGCAAATAAGCGGTATATAATATGCATATTAAAATACCACTCCGAATTAAATCCGAATTACACCTACAGGCTGCTTGAAGATTTACAGTGCCTCACGTTGTCAATGGCAGTTAAGAATGTTGAGACTTCATGGCAGTTCTACAGCAAGACACTTGTTCAAAACAATTTGCCGAAGGTAATCAAGTCCTGTACAGTTCTAAAGCAATTTACAGTAGTCGCAGTTTTAGGCAATTTACCACCAGGTCTTTCCATGGAAAGATTCATTAAACTCTAGAATCCCATAAACGTAATTAAATGACACAGCCTTCTTTATGCTCGACACAGCAACACGCCAAGTATTGACTCTTTGAAGACTTCAAGGTCAGAGTCACCTTTCGAGTGACAGACAGTCAGTCAGGCCCTCCACGGACTCATGACCAGATATTTGTAAAATTGTTTAAGATAGTTCAGTGGCACTGCTCCCAGACGGGCGGCGGTGGAAATGGGGCGCGGGGAAGGTCCCCGGCGGTGGTGGCTGGGACGGAAGGACTAGGAAGAGTGCCAGCTGAAGCAGTACTCGACACTTTGTCCAGTTCCGACACCAAAGAGAACACAGAGTGTTGCATAGTAGATTATTTCGGACCTCAGAGAGAACATATTGTACATCCGTTAGAAAAACAAGTACCTGATTGCCTTATATGAAAAAAAAATATTTTTATTGTAAGCATTAAACAACACACATAAAAAGAGTGTATAGAAAAAATTCATCCTTTTTAGCGTTCAACCTCTTTATATATATAGAGTTACCTCTAGGCTGTCTGTTAATAAGGCTTACAGAAGCATCACTTCCCGTACGCTCTCATTAAAAGCACACCTAACATTACCCTTCTCCACTCACCTCGGTTAACATGATAGTTATAAGGATGTTTTTCTGGATCATTTGGGTGTTTGTTTGAAAGTTCAGTAGGCCCCGTTCGCTTGGAAAATAAGGTGGGTCGTACCCCATTCAGAAGGCTCCATACGCCGTCCTACGTCACTGATTGATACAAGCAGACCTACTAACAATGCGTTTAAGTGCTACTTGTAGGCTACAAGGGTACTCATAGGCCTAGATTCGATTCCAGGAGAGGCTGTACTATTCTTTTCCCGTCAAGTTTCACCTCCCTAATGGCCTATCCAGTTTCTTACATGGCGGTTACATGAGGACGAAGCAGAAAGACAATGGAGATCACACATCGCCATTGAGGGCCGAGGTCTGTAATGCGTAGAGCTTCGTGCGTGTGACGCTGAAATGGAGCGTACGTGCAGGTCAGCTCTGTGCGAAGATCCGGAGATTAGGTCTAACCCTTCTGTTAGACCTGACCTCCGGATCTGGAACCTCCACTGACCTAGGCCTCCGCGGTGACAGACTTCAGCTTCGTACCCTACGGAGAACACAGCCATTCTTTATTACACAGACCAGTTCTTGATGCTGTTGGTAGTAATGATCGATATTTGTTGCTGGAGTCAAATATACACACAGAAGCAGTGTGCGTCAAGACGAAGGACTTTAAAACGTTACTGCAGATGGTGCGACAAATTATCGCTGGACATCAGAAGGCTAGCTTTGTCTGTGAAATGAAATTCAAGATTTTTATGACTGCCCTTGACTGTATTCCGAAGAGGGACTTTGTTGTTGCAGTAAATGGAGAACTGAGATGTTGTCCGTGCATTTGCACTGATTACTCTGAAGTACGTGTATAGCGCTCCACCATCTCACAACACTAATACTTTATATGACTGAGATCCCGCTTTCAAATCTGTGCCAACAGACTGAACGCCATAATTGCATTTCATTTTCGGATATTATCCAAATAGAATCTTCACTCTAATAATTCCGGAACTTCATTTATGAAGCTAGCGAGTACCACTGATATCATGCTCAATGCTGGTTTAGCCTGATAAATTAAAAACTGCTGTTTTAAAAACTTTAGACGAAGTGACTAGCTGCAAGGCTTGAACCTACATGACTTAAAATAAGTCTTACTGAACTGGTTGTAGGAACTCAATGTATTGGCAAAGGGACCCGTGGCGCGTTTTGCTCAATAAGGCGATGGACCTTCCGGTACCACGTATGCAGTGTTTTGAGATCCTCGGTCTTCTGTGATGTTACGCTGCTTAGAGTGGCTTCCATTACATCGCGGCGGAAACCTGAAATCTTGCAAGCAGGAAGTTGTTTTAGACAGCTGAATAAATACAAACGGCCAAAAATCGTCATCACCCTTCTGTTGACCGTCTGGTTTGGCGTGATTTAAAGTTTCGCCGCCTAGTAGATGAAAAATGCCCACTTCTGCGCTGTTACGCAGCGAGTAATGGTAATTCCTCACCGAAGTGTCAGTACAGCCCTCGTTCCCATCTTCAAGCGTCAGTAATCCGATTCTTGGCCCTTCCGGTAGGTGTACCACGCACGAATCGCATTCTTCACCCTTGAAGATGTACCGAAACGTCGGTAAAGAATTACCACTACTCGCTGCGTAATAGCCCAAAAGATCCTAATTCTCTGTTTGGTTACTTCACCAGGTAACGATCTGCGTGATTAGTTGCATGGATTGATTTGTTTACAACAGTCGATTTTGCGGTCCTCTGGCGTGCATGCACGACGGGTTAGGGCGTCAGGAATATGGATCATCTTGGTTTCTGCCTTTACTCAAAAGATGGCAGGAGCGAACTGTTAACTACAGTGCTGCAGCCTCCGCTGCGCGGGATGACTGGGTACAATGAACCCAGCGTAACGCAGTCGATAGCACCTTCTGGCTCGTGGTGCAGACTGGACGTCACAGCGTAAGACCACTACATTTTAAGACATTACGTCCAAGAAATGAAACACGTACACCCCTTCTCGGGAGACATATTACAGGACATTAAACGAAAGAAGTTTTGGGGATGCAAAATGGCGAGTTTCGTGTCCAGTGCGGGGATTTTGAGACGTCACCAATGTTCTTATCAAGAGGTACTAATTTGGGCCACTTGAGGAATACCATTTGCAATATTCCCACTATTTTGTTGTACTCTGCACGCGTAGTTGGTCTTTTGTTGTTTATTTGACAACGGTATTTTAACTACATGTGTTATTAAACGCAGAAAAAGACAGCTGTTGGAGAACGGGTGCGACTCGTCGGTAAAGATGTGTAGGGAGGCAGCTGTGACGTCGGTAAAGATGTGTAGGAGGCAGTTGTGACGTCGGTAAAGATGTGTAGGGAAGCAGTTGTGACGTCGGTAAAGATGTGTAGGGAGGCAGTTGTGACGTCGGTAAAGATGTGTAGGGAGGCAGTTGTGACGTCGGTAAAGATGTGTAGGGAGGCAGTTGTGACGTATTTTGAAAAACGCATGACAAGGGAATCTGTCAAGACAGCCGATATCAGCCGGTACCTTCCGAATACAATAAGAAAAATAATTCAAAATACAAGCAGAGAGCGTTACTGCTACGCTAGCTTGACTGGCAGGCTTAGAGGCCTGCTTACCGATATGGTTTGCGTCCATTTAACGGCTATTCCATTGGTCGGTCTCCCAACGCTTCTCTGGCCAATGGAATTATTTTTTTCATGATTTGACAGCCCAAGTGAATCTTGGTCGCCTTATCGTTGAGGTTTCGAGATCACACTCAGACACACCGCACTCAGTAGGACTCCTCTGGACGAATGATCAGCCAGTTGCTGAGACCTCTACCTGACAACACGCTACAATCACAAAAGACAGACAGCCACAACCCCGGTGGGATTCGAACCGGCAATCCCAGCAAGCGAGCTGCAGCAGACCCACGCCTTAGACCAGGCGGCACTGGGATCTGCATTGAACTGGTTTAGGCATTCATTTTTCATGAGATGTTAGACGTTTCCTTTCCTTAGGAAAGAGACGTAGCCGATAGGGAAAGAAGACGCAGCCGTCAGCTCTGCCTTGTCATTTCAGGCGGTAGACTGCGTGGACACCCTCAACAGCTATCTGTAACCACACACACACCCACTGGCCATAACTCGAAATGACTGTAACTCTTGTTAAAAAATGAGTGAAGTTTTGTGGACATTCTGGACGTTAATGTTTCTGGCCACAGATTTGAGTGTAATAAACCAGACAGCTCCCGCGAGTCTCAGCCCTCAGATAGTTTATTGCGCTCCGCAATACAGCAGGCACTTATTTTAGCTGGGATGGGTTGTCATTTGTTTGAGGAAATCCAAACTAGTTTTGTAATCTGCAGGATTCCCACTTTCCCTTACACCGTCTGTCTGAATATGCTTGCAATATCCATTAATGAATTCACTAATGAATATTGCAGATGTAATTAATTATATTTTAGTAAGGTCTAGATTCGCCGGTACCAGTAGCCGCGCGGTCTAAGGCGTAGGTCTGCTGCCGCCTGCCTGCTGAGATCGTGGGTTCGAATCCCACCGGGGGTATGAATGTTTGTTGTAAAGTGTTGTGTGTTGTCAGGTAGAGGTCTCTGCGACAAGCTTATCACTCGTCCAGAGGAGTCCTACCGACTGTGATATGTCGTTGTGTATGATCTAGAAACCTCAAGAATGAGGAGACCAAGGCCCGCGTTGGGCCGCAGCGCCACAGGAAAAAAAAAGTCTAGATTCGGTTTACTAACTGTCTGAGGATGGCACAGATGTGCCGAAACATGAAGGAGTCGTGAAAGACCATACCTTTAGATATGTGTGTAATTTGTGTATTGGTTTGGTTTTATAAATGAATGTCAAAAAAAAAAAAGGCACGGAAAGAATAATTTGAAAATTGTTCATTTTTAGTGCATTGACGGCACTTCAGTAGTTCAGCTTATATAGCGTAGAATGGTAGAGACAATAGTAGGGTAAATAATGAACTGAAAGTAATGTGGAAGGAGACGATGCTGGCCTAATTTCGACTACACTCTTCTATCGCAACATTTGCCACTAGGGACCGAGCAAGAACATGGACATGCGGAGTTACGACAGCCTGTCCACCAGCTGATACCCGAAACAGGGACCGAGATACGACGTCTAACTGCTTCACATTTGACAGCAACTTTTGCTGATAGAACGAGACTGTGTAGAAAAATAAGGACCAAAGATTTGCAAAGTGATGGATTGTTTTGTAGCTGATCTGTTTCGGTTTCAGACTTGCCAACTTGAATGCTTCCAAATTATTTCCTTTTAATAAATTTCCCTTAACTTTTTTTTTTCGAGCTCGAAATATGAATGAATGATCCACCTTCAGACAAAACCAAAGCAAATATACGTTCCTTGTGTTGTGTAACAGGACATATTGTGTAACAGGACATATTGTGTAACAGGACATGTTGTGTAACAGGACATATTGTGTAACAGGACATATTGTGTAACAGGACATATTGTGTAATAGGACATATTGTGTAACAGGACATATTGTGTAATAGGAACTATTGCCTGGCTCAGTCTTGTATCAGGAACCGCTGCGTAACTGAGTTTATACTAGGAACTATTACAGGACTGTTTGTGCTAGTGACTACCACAGCATTCTGTTCTATAATAGTTGTTCTTGCATGGCTCTGAGAACTGCGTTCTTCTGGGTAATTACGCAGTGAGTTGTGGTAATTTCTTATCTACGTTTCGGAATAACCTATCGGTCCCATCATCAGGGGTCAAAAGACCCTGAAGATGGGACCAATGGGTTGTCCCGAAACGTCGGTAATACATTGCAAATACTCCCTGCGTAATAACCCAGAAGAGAGCAGTTCTCATCTACCTCGCCGCGGAGGCCTGGAATCCTGCATGGTTCTGATGGTTATCAGGATACTCCAAGACTGGGAATTGCTTTGCGTCAGGGAAGATGACATAGATCATCTGTTTATCAAGACCTACTGAATGGCTCCTTTTGCGCCAGGAACTACTGTGTGGCTCTGGTGTGCACCAAGTCCTGCCATTTTGACTCTGGTGTGAGTCAGGAACCGTCGTGTGTGTGAGCTGTTTATCAACCACAAATGTGTGGCTGTAACGTCTGTCGGAAGAGCTGCATGACCCTGCTGTGAATCAGAAACTGCTGCATGGCTGTGAACACTGCGTGCGCCAGTTCCAGCAATGTGCTCCTTTCTCACCACCACACACCGCGGCTGTGTTTAGTCCCTGCGCAAGAGGAAACACTTTTTTTTTTCGCCTGGGCTTTCAGCTGAATGTGCGCGTATGTTCGTGAGTGTCCAACCCTCCGGCAGCAGTGGTGCCACCGTAAATTTCTTTTCCTTTCAGGAAGGACGGGGGACTTGCCTCGGGTGGAGTTCTGATGGATTAATTTATATGCCACTGCCCTTTAACCTCCTGAGAGGCTCCGTCTTTAGCGCAGCGTCCTACCGAAGGATCCACCCTGGCATCTGCTCCTTAACCAGTTGACAGGCGCGTGCCGACATTACCATATGTGGAAGCGATTTTTCTCACGTGGAATTGGCGGGTTTGACCGCAGGTCAAAGGACTGTGGGATATCTGTTTGCCGAGGCAGGCAGAGGCACAGACTTCCCTTTCAAACAGTGGGTGGCCCGGGAGGTGGGCGCCTAGCGGTTGGTCCCATCACGCCGCCAGAATTTGACGCGTCCAATTCCTCGACATTGCGCTTGCCTCTGGCAAGGTTTACCTCCTATCAGGACGGAGCCTCCCCACCGGCTAAACTACGCTGCTCTAGAAATGCCGGGTACAGGCCTCACAGATGCCTACTGACAAAGGCCAAATCATACTGAAATATTAGCGTCACGTCATAATTTACGTCGTCAGTTGTGAAGTACTTCCGTCTTGCTGTTCGCTTCCTTAGAGTGTCCAGTTGGTCCAGTCCCGGACCTCAGTCCACCCGGTATCTTCAGTCATGTCTATCGCTACTTTGGGTTCAGTGGCTTGTCACTCAATGCTAAATAAAAAGTGCCCCTGCTCTAGGGTCTAAAAATAGCCGAAGAGACACCTCACCGTTAGTGATGTCAAATGGGTACATTTTAAGAAGCTGTAATTCGATCAGGCCCCTAGCTGGGTGTGGATTTAAGTGGGTGCACAGCACGTACTAAAAATCTGGGTGCACCCAATATGCAAAACATCAAAGACAGACATGCTGATCAGACGTGAGTTCTGTGAAAGTAATATCACGACGCCGAACAATGCTTTAAAGGCACTGTTACGATTGACAGAGTGCTGTCAGTGAATGGTTTGATGTGTAATAGGTTCACAGGTAAAGAATGCAGCGTTTTTCTTGTCAGAGCGAAGGAGTAGCTGCTTTGGCTTCCGCCTGTTGATACCGTGATCCTTGGCCAGTGTCTGGCACCTTGGACTGCAGCTGGGAGAAATGGCGCTGAATGGCACTACAGTGATATGTGAGCTTGCTGTGTGAACAGTGCTGTACATGCAAGGTGTTTTGTGCAACTGTGCAGAGTGCACTGGGTAATTAAAGAGATGAATGTGTGATCCTGAGAAAGGCGCTTTTTACTCGTTTGCGCGCATAATACATAGAGATATGCGTCGCTTAACGACGGGGATACGTTGTGAGAAATGCGTCGTTAGGCGATTTCGTCTTTGTGTGAAAGTCATAGTGTACTCATGTAGTGCCGTTTCGGAGGTTGTTCGTCCTATCGAAATCGGTACTCTGATATACTGATTAGAACCGCTAGATTTTACTAACGTTTTCCTCTGTGTCACTGAATGTGGGTAGCGAACTGATTAGCACTGATTTATATTAAACACATCGGTAGTAACTGCCACCAGTCAGAACTCTGAGTTAAATAAAACAGTCACTTAATCAATTCCACAAATAACCAACCACAATTACAAAAATAAATCTGTATTCTACTCTATCTGATAATTGACTACAAATATAAATAATATCGTAACAATTTCAAAGTGTAAAAGTAAAATAAGTACCTTGCCCGTGTTATAATTTTGCCAATTGTATAAATTTAGAATTTCTAGTTAAGTTGCCAAATTAGTTTCAAAGTCTTCGCTCTACTCGAACAACGTGCATTTTAAAGTTTCTAATTTATTAAATTCAGTCAGCACAACTTACCTTTTAGTAACAAGAAACAGTACAGCATGGCCAATACAATAAAATCACTTTAACAATGTACTGCTTTCAATATGTAACGTCAGAAATACGTAGCAACCAGTAAGTGTTCAAACTTCGAGTGAGAGCTGAATCATCGTTAATTTCTCGGTTATAAAGGGGCAAGATGATAAATAAACATTCTTTCTAGTACAGCGAACTATCACGTCACCGCCGGGGTTCGATACAAATAAAGCCTATTGAACGAAGTGGTATTTGCTGACCCGGTAACGGCGAGTGACTATTCGCTTCCGTTACATAGAAGTTAATAAAATTTGAACAGTATCTAGCTTTACAGAAAAAGCCCAAATTTGTAATATACATTACACTTACACAAACCTAGACAGTATAGCCTACTACACACGCAGGCTGTATGGTATGAATACTGTAGGCAATTTTAACACAGTGGTATTATAACATAATGTTACAATATTATATTATAAACTTACGGGACCACCGTCCTTATGCAGTCCGTCGTTAACCGAAACGTCGTTATGCGGCGCATACCTGTACACAGTATATATATATATATATATATATATATATATATATAATAGAGC
>Ga0136643_10007442_pt1 | contig 15842 bp, 8 predicted proteins | sample TergutLab28metaG_FD_96883 | JGI IMG/M metagenome (GOLD analysis project Ga0136643, IMG submission 96883) | Labiotermes labralis P1 segment gut microbial communities from Petit-Saut dam, French Guiana - Lab288 P1 (version 3) (version 3) | ecosystem: Host-associated > Arthropoda: Insects >... | reverse complement strand
GTGGACCCCGTTCCAGACCCACTACTACTCAGAAAATCTGGTAGCGCCGGGGATCGAACCCGGGACCTCTGTATCTGTAGCCAGAAACTCTGACCACTAGACCACAGAGGCGGTCCTACATTTAGCTACATTGTGACGAATTAAAAAAAAAGAATAGAAATTTCACTACACGATTGTGTTTGTGCTTGTGGTCACGTAAGTATGGGAGCAAACCTTTCGGTAAAAAATGTGGGTAAAAACAGACAGCGAGCTTCTGGCTACGATATTTTATGACTGTTTGGAAGGTATTTTTAAAATATCTACAAAAAGTATGGTTCCTCGTTATGCTAAATTAATTGCAGTTATTCATTATTTTTTCACGCAGGGATGTAGAATTTTACTGTTTAGCTGCTTTTACATTACACACGGCATGATAAAGCTAAATATATATTCTGTTAGGATTTACCTTGCATCATGTGTATTGCAACCTCAATAATAGTTTTACATTTTTCATCTCACATTTTCTTCAATTCCATTAAATATTTTGTTCTGTGAGTTATATTTATCGTGTATTCCTATCGGTTTTCATGGTAGTCATTATAATATTAAAACTTCCTGGTAACCAACCTGCTAACAGCAGCTTGGCAACTGCTGAATTCGCACTCTTAAAAACGGAAATATTAAAATAATGAGGGGATATTTAAATGTAATTAACGCAATAATTAATATAGCATATCAATATGTATACTTGCAAATAATCATTGCGTGAATATGGCTTACCTCTACTATGGTAATTGTCATACGAATTATTAGAGGCTGGTTGCAATGGCTGTGCTGTCTACGGCGTTGGTCAGCGGCCGCTCGCTTGCTGGGATTGCTGGTTCGAATCCCGCCGGGGGATGGTGTCTGTTGTGAGATTTGTGTGTTGTCAGGTAGAAGTCGCTGCGTCGGTCTGATCCCTCATCCAGAGGAATCTAATAGACAGTATGCCATTGAGGGTTAATGAGTGTGATCAGGTGCAACAGTAACACTCTAGACCAACAGTTAACACTCTAGACCAACAGTAACACTCTAGACCTATACTGAGTAGCTAGATGAGGGCAGACTGAGAAAGGGAAAGTAATAAGGGACTACGGCCCGGAGTATTTCTAGTTCGTTTATTTCACATTTTGGTCCACACGTACTTACAATTTGTGCAAGCCAGCCGTACGGCGAAATTAGTGAAAATTTTTCAGTTGACGTAGCGAGATTCATGTTTCACTTTTCAGTTGGATCTTTATAAACACAAAAGAAGAAACCGTATTTCCGTGATTTCTGGCCGTTATCATACACCCTTATAGAGGGTTATGGAGGGATTATTTTTTTTATATTACGTATAATGTTCATCTTTTGGCGACATTTTAACAGTGATGTTGAAAATCGAATCATGTTCTACGTATAATAATATATTACGTAACAGGACTTAAGCAATGTATGCACCAATCGGTGTTATTCCTCTGTTCATTGGTCATGATGCAGTCAACAAGTCTGTGGGTCTCCCCGCTGCCCCAGTTTGGCGGCCAGCCAGATGATGTGAACTTAAACTGTCGGACTGACAGTCTAGTACGTTAACTTGGGTTCTTGTCCCTCTGCGTCAGAGTACTCGATTTAAAATGCCGTTGGTTGGTTATCAAAAACTAAAGTTAATGTAGGATACAGAAAATATCAGGTTATTGATCAAGTGCAGACTGAAGGTGTGAAATACTGATTTTCCTCATTACTGCAGCAGTCGTTAAAGGTAGCATTTTAAACGTCTTATGAAAAAATGGAATAGCCGTTATAGACAGAGGCATGAGATTTTCTCTTCTCCAAACAGTGCATGGTGTCTCTGTTACCTCCTCCTTACTTAGTGGATATCGAAGGCTTTTCCCCGGGCCAGGGCGAACCGGAGCTTTAAGCCAATAAACGCCATTTAGTTCTACGGCTAAAAAAAGGGAGGCTCTAATTTTACTTAATGGTAAGCACAGGTACAAATTATTTGTACCTTTGAATTCTGACTTTTGGAGGTGGAAAAACAAGTAACAAAAAATTGAAATATTTGATACAACTACAACGAGTTTATAAGAAATTTGTGAGAACAGTAGACATCAGACATCAGTGCAAGTGGTGATTGTATGAAATAGCTGATTTCGAAAGAAAACCTGGTATTACGAACGGCACCGTGATGGGTTAAGTGAGTAGTAGGAAACGACTATCCTACATTGAAAAGTAGCGAGGAAAATATTAAAGCTCACACTGTGATACTATCAGGTCCGCGGTCTGTAACTAAGAAGAAGAAGGAGAAGGAGAAGGAGAAGAAGAAGAAGAAGAAGAAGAAGAAGGAGGAGGAGGAGGAGGAGGGGGAGCGAGAGAGAAAAATGAACTCTTTCTAGTCATTGATATTCACCACTTAGATTAACGTTAGCTGGACGCCTGACCCACATACCCTATTTGTTAATTTCATAAATGGCACAATTTTCGAAAAAAGATATTGAATATGAAATATGGTTTAGTGTTCTTTACAACTTTTGTCTGAAACATTATTCCAAGAAGAACTGAGCAAGATATAATTAAAAACGTTTATATGGGTATTCATGAAAATCAGCCGTTATTCTTGTCAGATTTAATGAACCTTGAACATTTTTGACACATTTTCGAAAAATCCTCAAATATCGTAATTTATGAAAATACGTCCAGTGGGTGGCGAGTTGTTCCACGCGGGTAGACATACGCAGACAGACGGACGGACGGAACGAGACACATGTGCTAAAACTAGGAGTCACTTTTCAAAATTTTTCTTAAAAATAGAACTTTTCATTCTACACAAATTATGCGCTATATTCTTCTAGAAGTAAATAAAAATTTATTCTTTTCCATATCGTTATGGTTCTTTAAAGTTTTGATGTCTTTTGTTCTTATGGAGTATGAGGTGAATACAAACACAACCAGTTGCTGGTGTGTATGATTGTGTGTATGACTGCGTCCCTCAACACTGACGTTTGAAAACTTTGACTCAGGTTATCAATTTAATGCTGTCAGATATCACTTCATTACCACGTGTCTTAACTTCCCTGTGTCATTAACAATAATATGGCAGCTGTTGTCGCTGTTTTTATATGAGGATGATAATAATAGGCTAATATATATGTTATACATTGGATGCCGAACAGAACAGATGATCGCAAATTATGTGCGACAGATTTCGATTTAAAACATCTGCTGGGACAGTTTTACCTGACAGGATTTCCGTGGCTTTCCTCAGCACATTACAGCATGTACCAAGGGAGTACTACGATTACGCTTTGACTGCATTTATCTAAACATATCCAAATTCATAACTCATTCTAAAGTTCGAAGCTGTATGGTCTGAGGCATTTACGCTTCGTTAAAAAAATACAAGAAATTACAAAATATCTGAGCTAAGGTAAATGTAAATAGATAACGTCTGTGACAAATAGAAGTTGAATACTCTTTAAAAACACACAGCGCGATGAAAAAAGTCATTCACATTTCAGCCATACAAGCGTATTAAGGTCTGATTTCCCAAGTGGTCGTTTTCACCTCGGAAAATTTAATCCAGGTTTGCTCCGTGCTGCTTGGCATTTTCAGAACCCATCTAGTGTTCCATAATTAATTTGTCTGGCTATTCGATGTAAAAAATTTTAATTATGACCTATGCCTGAGGGCTTTCTTCCAGGTCTTGTTTATCACTCCGTAGGTTATAGAATATTAATCTTATCACTTCCTTTTCAACACTTCTTGCTCCACTTTCCCCTCATCGTGCATATACAATGTCATCAATGTGGAATGGCTTGAGATGTTTCAATATCAATTTCGCACAGCACGGAAAATTAAAGCTGTTACCTGAATAATAAGAAACATTTCCAGGAAATGTTCTCATCTTATATAAAGCACGAATTTCTTCTTGATCTATTTCAATTTATAACCTATTCGATGTTCCTACATTTCATGACTTCGTGCAGCTTCCTCTAAGATTCCCGACACCTCTTATTGTGATAAATAAATTTTAATATTCCTTCCATGAAGTTGAAAATATACTTCATTTTATTTACGTAATAGCGGTTACACCGTTGTGTTTATGTAAGCAAAGTTATCAATAATTAACTGTTAGGCACAAGTATTTTTCTCAATAACCACAATCACGCTTACTTCTTCGGGCTGTTTAGAATACTACAGAGAGAGAAAGAGACAGAGAGAAATATAAATCCTATGAGTTACTTATCAAATTTCAGATTACAGTTTTCGATACTTTATATATAATATGTTCGTAAATAGATTTAAATGTTATTTTTAGCGTTTTAAAGACTAGCGGTTTCTTTACGTACCACCTGGTTTAATATTGAAAATTTCTACATGGTGCTTGCTTTACGTCGAGTATTTTGTAAGGATCTCAGAACAGACAGCGTCCTTTGCTTAATACATAATTAACAGATTGATTTTATAACCGTGGTGGAAAGTGTTTACAGCGCGGTACGGACTGATGCCTTATATAAAGTAGATTAGGTTTCGTCTTTTAAAGGTTATAGTAGCTTGTGAAAAACTTTACTAAATTATTGTAATATCCGGATTTAAGGATTTTCTTCAGGATCAGTAATTCCATTGAACAGAACCTAAGATGGAAAGAGAAATGTATGATAAGGGATGTATAACAATAGATATGGAGAAATTGTAAAAATAAATATTTTGGACAAATTATAAGAATTTCCTCTCTCCTTTTTTTTTACGACACTCACAGAGTGCACTTTCGTATATTCAGTATATTGGCCAACAAATGCCTTTAATAAAATACAACAAAATACGAATCATGAAACCCAGTGCATGATCAGTCTCACCCCTACGTATTTCGGTATCGGAGTGCCCTCTTCAGAGAGTCTACGAACAAAAAGGATCACAAGTTTCGGACTTGTGAGTCTACGAGCACAAAGGATCCCAAGCAGGCTTGTGATCCTTTGAGCTTGTAGACTCCCTGAAGACGGAAGTCCAGTGCCGAAACACGCAAGGATGATACCTAATATGAATGGGGTTTTATGATTTACATTTTGTTGTATTTTATTGTATTTCTATTGTTTGGTTAATATATTGAAATTCCTGACTCATTGTTAACGGAAATTTGAATTAATTTTTTAAGTGCAAAAATAATTCGTAATTTCACAAGATCTGCTTGACAAGGGCCACCTATTTAATGTATGTGGTCCAGTTTACAAGGAAATTTTTTTAACAATACAAAAGAGCAGTTCCACATACATAAACAAACAAACAAAAAAGACAACAGTAAACAACTGAACGTTTGTGACATTGTAACAAAAAGTGAGGATACAACCACACAGGTCAAAACAGGAGTGCCTGCAACACGTTACACTGCAAAGGCGTCGTAAGCTCAGCTACATATTCTCGTAAATATTCACTGAATAACCAAATATATTGAAACTGACATTCTGTAATCTACCTCCTTTCAACGAAATTCGATGTTTAGAGATAGAACATATACCAACGGTGCAGCATCTGCTTAGACAAAAACAACAATACCTGCCACTAAATTGCGAGTAATTCTCGCACAATCCTTTAGCTCATAAAAACAAAACGTATATGAACAGAGAGGCTTCGTAACAATTCGGCACAGAGCGTGAAAGAACCGAAATTCCGAACCACAGCCACATTAAAAGTAGGCTAAAATTTGTTCAACAGCGATAGCCAAAATCCTGTGTTAAAAGTGTTAAGAATGGACTACGTTCCAGTTTGTGGCGCGTAAACACAATTGCGAAAAGCGACTATTAGTTTCGTCATGTCTGTCCGTCTGTCTGTCTGTCCGTCCATCAGTCCTCTGTCCTTATGAAACAACTCGACTTTCACTGGACGGATTTTAAAGAAATTTCGTATTTGAGTATTTCTCGAAAAATTGTCGAGGAAATTAAAGTGTCATTAAAATCTGACTGGAATGACAGGTACTTTTCATGTAAACCTACCCAAATTTATGGCAATATGTGGCTCATTTCTTCTTGGAAACAGAAATGTGTCAGACAAATTTCTATAAAAAATTCGAAACAAATTTTTTGATCAAAAATATTTTGTTCCGAAACCTTGCTGTTTATGGAATAATTTCGAAAAGTACTTTGGAGCCAGATAGAAAACAGATGTCAATATGGCGCATGCTCAATGCGTGCTGGAAAACCAAGGTTACAAACACACACTCGGAATATGTAATACTTATTGCTTTTCCACAGCAACAAAGGTTGTATGAAAGCGCCTCAATTTTACATGATAAAATATGTTGCCTGTCTTGTTATTTTGTAGTTAGTCAAGAAAAACGAACTATTTACGAAAACTTTTAGGACGCCAGATAAGACATTGCAATTATATGTATTTTTCACAAATTACTTTTAATAGTAAATTTTAATATTATGAAAGTATGATGCAGGACATAATGAAAATTGAGGTGAAAATTCCGTTGTTAAAATAAGGCATATCTGTTATGCGTTGTTACCGTAAGATTTTAAACAGCCTCAAGATATTTTGAATGTATCTGTAACTACGTATTTTATAACAAACATATATTTTGACGGTTAATAATTGGTTAAATTTGCTTATTTGATTTGTTAATTCACCGCTGTTTTCCGTGTGCTTCGTATACTTCCTGAAAATATCTGTTAAATTATAAAACTGAAAATGTATTTCGAATTATCAGAATTCCCAGAATCTACATATGTATTCGTAATTTATACATTATTTGTCTGCCAGATTCGCTTGATGTTAAACAGTATAAATTGCAGCGAAACTTGAGAGTGTACTTTCGATTTGTTGATGTATATTGATTGAGTGTTGAAAATTTCTTTTCTCTCTCTCCCTCTCTATCTCTCTATGTATGTATGTATGTATATATGTATGTATGTATGTATGTATGTATGTATGTATGTATGTATGTATGTATGTATGTATGTATGTATGTATGTATGCATGTATGTATGTGTTTGTGTATGTGTGTATGTATGTATGTATTTATGTATGTGTATGTGTGTGTATGTGTGTATTGTGTATATGTGTGTATGTATGTATGTATATATATATATATATATATATATTCAAATTTAGAGAGGGAAAACAGCGTTTCGGGAAGGACACTCTTCCCAGAATATTTTACGTAAAATCAACGGAATATTAAGTGCAAGTAAGTCGAATTTATAAAACTGGTATAATTTATCTAAAAGCTCGGAGTGGAAATTCTCAGGCCTAATTTTCTATTGTTGAGCTTTGTTTATCGCTTGAATTTGCTATTGTTGCTTAATTAATGCTTACGAAAAATGTTTTAATTTAGTGCGGATTATTTTACCTTAAATATGTCCGATTTAACGTAACCTCAAAGTAGCCTGATGTCGCTTTATTGTTTACATAGAGACGATATTGTATAACGTTTTGAGTGGGGTGTATTTACGCTCACCATCTATCTCCATCTCAAAATCCACATTACCAAGTTCAGTGGTTTATGTTATTACCATATGCTGGCCGTACTAAATGGACACGTTGCTGCTGCGTTACGTTCTACAAGTATCTTGTCGTAAAAGATTAGCGTATTTTCTTTGATCTATTGCCACACACCATTCTATGTGTTTGAAGAATGTGTCGCTAGTTTCCCTGCTGCCCTACAATATCTCTCTTCCGCCATTTCATGCAGCGAATTAGGAAGTACATTTTCAGAATATTGTGCAACTACATTTCCTTCATGGGGACCGCGGTAGCATAGTGGTTAAGGTACTGTGCTACAAATCGAAAGGTCGCTGGTTCGATTCAGTCTGCTGTAAACAGTGGTAGAGTGAGGTCGATTTGTAGTGAACGTGCTGAATGTGAGGAGTGTCGTTTTGTGTTCGTGTATACGTTTGTATATACACTTCGCTGAGTGAAAGTGAGTGAGTTAAATACTTTCGACACATCACATGGCAATGGGAGAACGACAGAATAAGGTAGTCAGTATTTTTTACATGAGAAGCCCGAGGATAACCGCCTTCAATGTACATGAATGGATACACGCACAACTGAGTCTGCAAGAAGACGATATCCGAATGATTTAGATCGATGGGCCACGGAGGAGAGTATATATAAAATTTGTCTCGGCAGAGAGAATGCAGTCGATAGTTCAGAACATACAGAGACAACAGGAATACAAACATGACAATGGTGAGATATCCATAGTGAAGGTAGAATTAGCTGGCATGGGTGTGAGACGAGGCAGAGTGGCGGGCTTACCTCCAGAGGTAAAGGAGCCTGTATTGTCTGACGCAATATTAAAATATGGCGGTGTAAAGGAATTCAGGAAGAATAATGGCCTAACCAATATAGATACAAAGTATTGAATGGAGTCAAAGTTGTGGAATTGAATCCAAAAATACACGTGCCTTCTCATATGTTTATAGCGGGTCATAGAGTGCTCACTACTTATGGAGGACAACTACCCGCTTGCTATAACTGTAACGAGCAAGGTCATCACTCTGTCGATTGTCCCTATCGGAGGTCGTCAACCACCACCTACACGTCAAATAGGCAGAATCGTGGGCGCATGCGGTGAAACATGGCACAACAAGACAACAACAAGAAGAGGGAGGACGTGACATAACACACATGTCTAATGAACGTGACATAGAACCCCCTGCAAAGTAATCTCCCCCTTCAGACTGAGTAGTTGGTAGGCACAGTCAATGTGATTTGGCAGAGCTTTCAACAAAAGAAATTCTACCCAGCACTGTCTCCCAAATACAGAATGAGGAGCGTACCCAACCACAGGAATTAGTGGAAAGTGGAAGAGAGGACACTCGGAAGGACAGCGACGAAATGGAGACTGTGGATGAGGTTGAAGAAATGACTCCTGACATAAGCTGTGGAGGCTCTCCGACCCACCAACACGGGGAGAGCATAAAAAACGGGACTATACTCACAACATCCAACATGCCTCCATATACCAAATGACGAAGGACCCCCCTGTGAAGGACCATGATCCACCACTTCCACCACACCAATTGAGCCCGAAACGTTTGAAGAAACTCAAAACAGACAGGTGCATTTTCACTACGAGGGACAGATCACGAAGCAGAAAGAGACACAAAATTTAATAGACGAAGATTCCCACCCACAACACAGTACACCCCTACTACTACTACTCCCCACAGAAATGGATTACACGTATAAAATTGCAACATTAAATATCAATGGAATATCAGCGCCAAAAAAAAATTCACATGCTTGAGGAATTTTTATATAAACATGACATAGACCTGGTCTTGCTACAGGAAGTCACAAATTTCAAGATTACTACGATTCGAAGATACACGTCATACATCAATATGGGAACAGATGATCGTGGACCGCTACATTTGCAAAGGATAGCTACTTACTTACCATTATACAATGCATACATACGGGACGAGGAATATCAGCACATTTCAATGGAATTAGGATAATTAATATATATGTCCCGTCAGGTTCTGAAAAGAAGCGTGAAAGAGAGGAATTTTACAATAGCGATGTTAAACGCCTGCTTATACATTCTAGCGAAAACATAGTTCTGGCAGGAGACTTTGTGTTCTTACGCCCACTGATTGTACGGGTTCATTAAATGTCAGCCGAGCACTCACAAGACTAGTAACATGTTTAGACTTGATGGACGTGTGGGACGTAAAACAGGGGCGAATGATATACACGCATTATACGGCGCAGGAAGCGTTGCGAATAGACAGGATATACTTTCGCGACAACTGTTGAAGTCAAAATAGGGAGTGGAGTCAGTAACTGCTGCTTTCACGGACCACCTGGCCTTCATGGTACGAGTTTCACTTTCTGCCCCTTGCACGACACGGGGTAAAGGTTACTGGCGAATGAACCCGACCTACCTTGACGGCCAACACTTTCCTCACACTCTAAGACAACACTGGGAAATGTGGAGGAAAAATGCACACTACTACCCGTCCCGCGTGAAGTGGTGGTGTAGACTCGTGAAGCGAAGGATCCGTCTCCTCTTCAGTCGTGCCGGAGTGGAACGCTGCAGAGAACGTGAGATTATGGAACATTTCTACCATAGTGCGATGTATGATGTCCTGCAGGATGAGAGAGACAGTGGTGACAAAGCACTTTCGTTAAGGAGCTTAAAGGCAAAGATCATACGATTGAATAGTACATACTACCGATCAATGTAGTTAGACAATGGATTACAGGACCGTTTTGGAGAAGAAGATCCTTCCATGCACCACCTAATAAAGGAAAGGAAAGGGCAAGTACAGAGAACGGTCCACACGATTCTTGACAAGAATGGTCCACCTCAGACGTCTTCACTAGACATACTGCGTGTTTTTGCGGAACACTTCAAAAGTAAGTATGACCCTATACCCGTGAGTGGCGAGTGCATGAAGCGTGTAATGGATTGCAACCTGTCGACGCTACTTGATACAGCGAACTTAGCCCTTTAGGAGCCTGTCACGCTGGAAGAGATTTATCAGGCAATAAAAACGGGGAAACCCAATAAGGCCCCAGGATATGACGGCTTATGTCTGGAATTCCTTAAGAAAACATGGGAGACGACCAAAGTAGACCTTCTGCAAATAGTAAATGAAATGTACATTGAAGAAATCATTTCGGACTACCATACATTTGGGATAATTGTCTGTATACCGAAGCAACCACACGCCACACAAGTTGAACACTACAGGCCCCTAACAGTTCTTAATACAGACTTCAAGCTAGTGACCAGATTCATAGCTAATCGCCTCCGACCATGGATGCAGGACCTGCTTCAGAGCAGCCAATATTGCGGTCTAATGAGCAACTCAGTATTTGAAGCCATTGCCACTATAAGAGACGTAGTTGCCTACGCGGAAGTTACGAGATCCCCACTGTGTGTCCTAACGATTGACTTCCAAGGTGCATTTGACAACCTCTCCCATGAATACCTGTTCGAAGTACTGTGTAAGTACGGCTTCAGTTAACATTTCAGGAAAAGCATATGGAATATGTACAACAACTCGAGATCGTCGGTACAAATAAATGGTTACAGATCCTGTCCCTTTCCAATCAAGAACTCCATCCATCAGGGGTGTCCTTTATGCATGATTTTGTATGCAATTCGCTTAATCCGACTCCTCTGTACCCTAGAAATCTCTCTCCGTGGTCTACGGATGTGGCAACGTCGTGCAAGGACGTCGGTTGTAGCATAAACTGACGATGTTACAATTTTTGTGACAACTCCTACTGACATAACAAAGCTACAGGAGGCGATACACTGTTTTGAAGCTGCATCGGGGGCAAGAGTGAACATTAAAAAATCAAGAGCAGAGCCTTTGGGTCATAGGACAAATCCGTTGAAATTATGAACATCCCATACCATGACACTGCAATAATCTTGGGCTTCCAGGTAAAGAATACTTTCGGGGAATCTGCCCTTGCCAGTTGGACGAAGACAACCGCGAAATTACGAGCGCAGGCTCAAGAAGCTTACTGTTGAATGCTGACTTTGGACAAGGGAATACAATTTGTCCATGAATACCTAATGGCTCGTGCATGGTGTTTATCTCAATTCTACCCCCCGCCTGACGTATGTGTGCGCCAACTGATTACAACGATCTCTTTGTTTGTATGGAAGGGCAAATAAATACAAATTGTACCAAACAGTGAAACGGAGATTTCTTGTGGCAAACTACCTCTGTGTCTTGGGCATGCTATAGAACAATGAATGAACGGTTTCCTTCCTCACATAATCTTCAGGAATGTAATTAAATATCACGCTCTTGGTGTAATTCTCAATTAGGCATAAAATATATAACCACACATCAGTGCATTGACTCTTTGAAAGTGGCATACGGTGTTTAGGGCAGTATCCAGTGAACGAGGATTGTGTCCAATGTTATAAGTAATGCCTCCAGTTATAGGAATTCTCTACATAGTAGATGTGTGGGATACCGCGGATAAATAGTCCGACCACAGCGTGGGGGTGGTATGTGAACGGTGGGGACATTTTTTGTGTTTTGGACTAGTGACATAGAATCATGTACCTTCCTCAGCTGGTGCAAATACTATCTCGATGCAAACTGGACTCAGACCAATAATGGATCAGGAGGGTGCTACTGTAGTCACCAGTATTACTGGAATAATATTAATACGATCCCCTTCCCATTGTCAGCATTGTATCTTAGTCAAATTTTCTGATATCATGTCTATTGAAAGTACGTAAAAAAAATTCCAGATGGTGACATTGGAATTTTTCATTGACATAATCCTTCCGATCGCACTATGGCCCTGGGGTCGACTCAGCCTCTAACAGAAATGAGTACCAGGAGTATTTCCTGGGGGTAAAAGTTGCCATTGCTTAAGGCTGACAAACTTACCACCATCCTGGGCCATTGTCACGCAGTCTGGGAACCTTAAATTACTGGAATCCCCTGGGCACCTCGGGTCTGAAATGGGACTGGTTTACCTCTATTTTTTTACATTTCCATCATACTGAACGTTACAAGATAGGTCAGATGGCTGAACAGTTGAAACGGTGACAAGCAGGCATACTTTGATACCTTTCTACCACACTACACGCTTTATGCTCTGCCCGACACACTTCATAAGGCTCGGACATCTTTGATCGATTATGAAAATTAATTCACATTCAGATCCTTGTAGAGTCAGACACAATTTAGTGCCGTACATTTTCGGCGCAACTATGCTACATTTACAAAAATTTAAAACCAACTTTTTGCACAGCGTTTTTTTTTATTTATTAATTAATCCTTCGACATGTTTCGGCCTTAGTTAATGGCCATCTTCTTGGAGCTCCTAATTTTTTAATATATATAAAACTTATGCGTCCACTTATAATGTAGGTATTCTACATATGATTATAACTATTATCATCAAAACTAAATATCATAATTCTTAAAACCGTATTTTTTTAAATATATTTAAAGTACAGTATAAAATTATTTTAATTAGCTGTTGATGTAAGTGTTGTCTCAAAACATCCATGTTTCAAGCTTTGTTCAAATGAAATAAATCCAGGAATTAAATTTTGGTTATCTTGTTGTCATTTTACAAATGAGCACAGAAATTACATAAACAACTAATTAAAATAATTTTTATATTCTATTTTATTTGTATTTTAACATCAAACTGATTTTTAAAAATTTGATGTTTTTTTCCCATAATTGTAATTTTAACCTAATGTAGAATTCCTACCATATCAGTTGACACGTAAGTTGCGTACGTTAAAAAAATTACGAACTACCTGAGGATGGCCGACAGCTAAGTCCGAAACATTTCGGAGCCTTTGTCAACAAATAAAAAACCGCTGTGCAACAAGTTGGCTTTAAATTTTGTGTAAGTCTGACATAAATGATTTTATTAAATTCTGTATCGAGTTAGAGAGGCTTAGTGGCTTATCGACTTGAATGTATTGAGGCTCACACAGCGACCGATACTTAAGCCTTCCCCTGCTTGGAGCACAGAGGTTGCTATAAGTACCGCCTCCAGTCACGCTAACAGGTGTCTGCTTGGCTTACGTGATGTAACCATAAAATCAGCGACTGTTCCATAAACAGGCTGGGGGTAGCAACTGTGTTAGGTTTAACCCTTGTGTTGTTTGCAGGATGCATTCGACAATGCGTGTGAAGAGTACTGGGTCGAGAGCTGAGGTTGCCATGGTTTGGATCTGGGCTGTGCTGCTCACTGTCACTATAGGGCTGGGGCATGTTACCGGCGCCCACTGGACCCACTCAGTAAATCTCGATCCCAACTATACAGTGTTCTGGACTCCCGGCGCAGAAGATATCACGTTTGAAGTTCAGGTGCGTACGCTGGGATATATCGGGTTCGGCTTCTCGGCGGATGGGCAGATGCCAGGAGCCGACATGGTCATCGGCTGGGTTCGCGACAACCAGGTCTTCTTCCAGGTAGGGTCCTGCTGATGAAGTAATTAATAGAGTATTTTTAGAATATATTTAGGTGTGACTCTCTGTTGAGGTGTGAGGTAGTGTGTGTCGTCTGGGAGGATTCGTGTTATAGTGTTCAAAGTCGCAACATTCCAAAGCCAAACAGTCGCACCAACGGATATTTAGCGCCATGTGTTAAAGGTATCAATATATTTTGGTTTGCTCTGACAAATATAAAGAATAGGAAGTAAAATTTTACATTTAGATGCACTGAGACGCCACCACATTAAAGTGTGTTCTCATTTTGATAAACGACAAGCAGCAGTACTCAGTAATTCTGTTTATTTTTTAAAATACAACAGCTGAAATTTGAATGCATCTTCAATTAATTCTTACTGTTGGGTTAATAAAAATAAACTCTACACCACCTCCAATACCCTTGCCATCTATCAGAACTTACCTTGACTACGATGGTTCAAGTTCTGCAGATTGTTTAGAGAAAAATTTCCTTAACCACTTTCCATCAAAGACTGGAAGGTAACCGACTTCTGTATACACCCTAAATTACCCTTCCATATAAACTGTTTAATTTAAGATCTCATTAAATAAAAACAACTTATGGTTCAACAGTTCTTCTTAATATATTTGGATATTTTGCACTACCTATAATGGCCCATTTCTGCTGAAACATGATGTCAACAAATGTTTCTCATATACATTAAAACATTCTTATTTGTAACTGACGTGATGTAAAGGTATTTGGTACTTATTAATGTAATGAATGAATAATATTCAAATTGTGAAATGCTTTCGTATTTATGTAATTTAATTGTGTTAAAATGACCATTCTATTCATACCCCAGTCAGTAGAATAATCGTCTGACCTGTGGATTTAACAGACGTAGTTGGTGTATGCACTTGTGAAACCGATTTTATGAGATAAAAGGTGGGGGTGTTAAACTTACGTAATATACCAGCTGTTATTATTAATGGAATGATGCTGTATCACACACTGACAGAATACAGTCGGTTGAAAGTCTGCTGGAGTAGGGTGCTGGAGCGAATATTTTGAGCTGAAGTTGAGGCAGGTATAAAATCGTAATTAAGAAAAAAAAATTGTAGTTTACACTTCCCCCCCCCCCAAAAAAAAAATATTGGGTTGATAAAATTAAAGAAAATGTTACAGCATTAGTACTTACTTATGGTGAAAACATGAATTAAACAGGAAATTTTTATCTGCATATCGGAACTGAAGATACCACATTGATATCTGGATGTACGTGTAGATAACTGGGACTGGACTGTACGTTGGCCGGAATAAGATTCTTGTTAACACGTTAATGAATAAACGGGATCCAACAATGTCATGGAATTTCTAGAAAATTAAGAAATTCGCCTTTAATGTAAATCGTTTGAGATTTGACGACCTCACATAGGTGGGTATTAAGATTATAGTTTTTTTTGGGATGTGACGTCGTGTAGTTTGATTACTCCGTCTTTGAGCAGGTCTCTTTCTGCTCGGAGTATGTAGGCAGTCGGTTCTCAAGAACGTTGGTACCCTACCGAAAATACTGCGTAAACAACTCAGAAGAAATAAATTAGTGGTTCTGTGACACTTGCAGTGAGTTAGTTAATTAGTTATTTACACCTTACGATTTCCCTTGGATCAAGATATCTGCGTGTAACAATTTAGCTCTTTTGTTTCCTAGATCAGGAGTCGGTTATTGCATTTTGCGGTTGTGCTTTTTACGTAGAGTAATTATCTAATTACATCGCAAACACAAATTACAGACTAAATGCGTTTATAGTTTGGTTTGGTAATTCGAGTTACGTGCACCATAGGCAGTTACAGGCAAGGCGATACAGTGTTACATTACTGTAAAGTGAATGGTATCAACTGGGGGCGGGGGTGGGGTTGGGGGTGGGGTGGGGGTGGGG
>Ga0136643_10007440_pt1 | contig 15845 bp, 9 predicted proteins | sample TergutLab28metaG_FD_96883 | JGI IMG/M metagenome (GOLD analysis project Ga0136643, IMG submission 96883) | Labiotermes labralis P1 segment gut microbial communities from Petit-Saut dam, French Guiana - Lab288 P1 (version 3) (version 3) | ecosystem: Host-associated > Arthropoda: Insects >... | reverse complement strand
TTATTATTTAGTAATCAATAGGTACAACAGGGATATTGCACATTAGGCAAGCCTGCGATACTGTAGCGCTGCAAGCCTCATGTCAGGAGAAAAACAGTTGAGTTTTTCCACAATTGTTTTTTTTAAAAATACGTACATAACTTCCCAGTTTGCGTATTTTGGTTTCATGGTTAAACATGCAGGATATTTTCTCGGAGATCGTTGACGAAGATTACGGAACATCCTGTGACGCTTCATTGGAAATTATTTCATTCGAAGTAATTAATTTTACTGAATGTTGACAGATGCAGTCCTAAATAACAAATGTATGTTGTTTGTTTATTTACGTTGAGTAACAATTCCGCAGGATAAACATGCAGGCCAGGCCAGGCCAGGCCAACTATTAATTTTTTTTTCACAAAATAAAATGTTAACTCTTCCAGGGATAGTGCAGTTGGTATAGCGACTTGCTACGGGCTTGACAGTCCGAGGATCGAATTCCATGTTGGCGAAATTTTCCGCACCCGTCCAGACCGGCCCTGGAGGCGACCCAGCCTCCCATACAATGGCTGCCTGGCCTCTTTCCCGGGGGTAAAGCGGCCAGGACGTGACGTTAAATCCTTGCCCTAATCTTGCGCCGACGTTAAGGAAAGAGCAGGACCATAGCTGTACGATCCCTCTGTGCCTTCATGGACTATTTAGGGAGAATTTTACTTTATAATTTTTGAACTTTCAGCCATACAATATTTGTCTGTTCCGACGGTAGTTTTGTAGCCCTTCCGGTTACCCCTCGCCTAGCCTGACATTAAAATATTTAGGGAAGATACCAAAATTTATTTCAGCAAGTAAAAATGGAGAAGTCTTAGTAGAAATTAAACAGCCAGGCACCCTCCAAATTGTGAGCGATGACATGTTAATGCAAAGACATGGGAATTTTTTCCCTAGTTTCAGAACTCCGAGTGCAGATTAATATGAATTGATAAGTAAGACAAAATAATGCAAAATCTGAGTTCGACATTCTTAGCAAAGAGTTAATAAAATACAGTTTCCTCTTGTGAAGCCACATTGTGCTGCTCCATTGTTAATGACAATCCGGAAGCGAATGCAATATTGTCACTACCTTGTTCACTGCTTTAACGGAACACGCTCGGATAGAGGTGGTAAGTGTACTTACCGATTTTCGCGGCAGTGGGACTGAGAAGCAGGCACATATGAAAGACGAGTCCCAGCATCAGCATCTTGTGTGATCGGAAAGACCTACAAAAAAAAAAAAAAAGAAGAAAAGTTTTGACGTTAATGAAACTAGGCTGGTCATATCACGTGGCCTGCTACTACAAGTTCTGAGTGTAAACACCCTGTATGTACTAAACACCCTGCATGTACTAAACACCCTGTATGTACTAAACACCCTGTATGTACTAAACACCCTGTATGTACTAAACACCCTGTATGTACCAAACCCCCTGTATATACTAAATACCCTGTATGTACTAAACACTCTGTGTGTACTAAACATCCTGTATGTACTAAACACCCTGTATGTACTAAAGAATAGGAGCTATTTATGTGTAACGTAACGCAAAGGCGCGTTCGTGAAACAGTTATCATAGGAAAACAATAAAAAATACGTGTTCTTTGTGTAGCCTTATTTATTCAGCGTGCAATGCTCTTGCGCCATCGTGTCATCTGTGGCCTGTCTGGCTGTAACGTATTTTTCCACACTATTTCACGAACTGCACGATTTAAAAAAAAAGTTATTGAACCTAAAATTTTCTCTACTATTTTTATCTGAAATCTCATTCTATGAAGAGTTGAGCGGAATATTATAAGTGTACATATGTGATCATTAAAGTACCCGTAATTCTTATCAGATTTTAATGAAAATTGAATTTTCTCGAAAGATTTTTCGAAAAATTCTTATATATTAAGTTTCATGAAAATTCTTCCAGTGGGAGTTGAGTTGTTCCGTGCGGACAGACAGACGAATAGAAAGGCGGACATGACGAAGCTAATAGTCGCGTTTCGTAATTCTGCGACTCCGCCTATTGAAGCAGCAGTTTTGCGTACAAGTTGTGAGGTGTAGAGGGAACGAGAGGAAATGAAATAGATTTTGTAGGTCGAGACGAACAGGGAAGATAATGATTGCAAACAAGCGTAATGTGATCGTGGAAAATGAATTCAAGCTAAACACGATTAATTCCAATATATGGCCACTTTGGGTTCAGTAATGAAAATCCTAGTTGCCTGAAGGAAATACCTGTATTGCTGACCAGCTGTGAACTCTTCAGGTTTTCAAGAGGAATTATATTCAGTACCGTTAAACATTACGTTTTTTTTCCAGAGCGCTGCATCCCCCAGTGGGCCAAGGGCTCCTCATTATCGAGTTTTACGATCACACTCAGACATAGCACACTCGGTAGGACTCCTCTGGACGAGTGATCAGCCCGTCGCAGATTCCTCTACATGAAAACACACAACAATCATAGGAGACATTCACACCCCCGGGAGAGATTCGAAGCCACAATCCCTACAAGCGAGCGGCGATAGACCCACGTCTTAGACAGCGCGGCGACTGCGATCGGCAAATAATTGTTGGATTCCCAATAGGTCCCTATTATACAACAAAATTAAGAAGAACATTATCCATTGCTAATGTGGTATTTTGTTCGAATCGTGACTGGAAAAAGAAATGTTGCTGAGCAAGCATTTTGATGTTTTGTCAGTTACTCTAATCTCGGTATCAGTTCTACCCTGAAGAAAGTCTCTACCGTTTCCCTCTCTGCCCCGCTCACTGCAAATTATTTCCACATATCTGTGCACATTAAATGAGTATCTACATTTCACACAAATAGGACACTGAAAATGATCTTAATAACATTCTGAACACAGGTTAAGCCTTTGACCTCTGTGCACCTTAAAGCGGTACCGTAAACGTCTCTTGTTATTGCAACATTTGCACCTTATTCAAATTCTTATTCTTATTTGCAAATATTATTATAACATTTTCAAGACCTCAGTTACGACAGGGTGCGTTGGAAAAGTGTAGCCGGTATAGCGACTCGCTAGGAACTGGACGGTCCAGGGATCGAATCTTGGTGTAGGCAACATTTTACTTGCCGTTCAGACTGGACCTAAGGCACAACCAGCCTCCTGCACAATCGGTACCGGGTTAGTCTGGGGATAAGGCGGCCAGAGCGTGATGCTTATCATCCTCTTCCTTTAGCGACGAGTTACGAATAGGTTGAACCTATACCCCGTCACTCCTGTGTGCCTGTCTTGATGTGTCATGGGGTGAACATTTGAGCATAACTCAGATTTATTTTTTCGGCTTCAAAAGGAAACGTTATATTGTGCTATCCTGGGTCTTTTTTACGAGTGTTTCTCGTGTGACAATGTTAGGTAACATGCAGTGGAACATAATTATGAACAATGGATGCAGAGGCTGTGGACTGCAGCAGCCATAAGATCCAGTTGCTTGAAATAGGGACTGAATATCAGCACAAAACTGTGGATATTGGCCCATTTATTCGGAAAGAGACTAGGATTCGGTTCCAAAAGGAAAGGAAGCAGCAATGCTAATCACTGCACTTGACGTTCGGGTGGAGAAAAAATAATTTGTAGGAAGTAAGAGAAGTTTATAGCCAACAAGCTGCACATAATAAGAACAGACAGTCCTCCTACGCGTTTCGGCTATTGTCTTTAGCCATCTTCAGGGAATGTCAGTACTGAAAGACAACATCGTTACACAATTTTATCATATTTATTCGTATATGGGAAAGTATATAATTGCACCATATTGCTGTAAACTCTATGTGCAGTTTTATATAAAAATCACTTCAAATTTATGTTACAATACAGTTATTGAAGTGTTTTGAATCCAAACACATTCAAACAGTAAAATCTACCCTAATAAAATGTGGTGTTAAGTCCTGCATATAGCCGCATTTTGTTTCCACTCTGAATTATTACAATCTACATATGATACAGCTGTATAACGAAACTGTATGTTATTATATCTATACTCCCTCTAGATGGCTAAAGATCATAACCGAAATATGCAGGCGTGTTTTCTATTCCCATTATGTGCAATTTGTTGGCTATAAACTTGTTTTGTACGTGTCAGTGGCACTGACGGTGTACAGTATAAAGAAATTTTATTTCCAATAGTAATTTCTTTCACGAGGCTCAACATAGAGAAGCATCTGATATTTGTGTGATCGTGCATCACTGATATAATAATATAAACAGTGAACTAGATGCAAAAATAATAATTTTATTGATAATTTCAAACAGCTCAACATGTTTCGGACGATAATTTCGCCCATCCTCAGGAGCACTAGACTGTGTTTTCAGCTTGTGGTATAAAGCACCGACGATACTGCCTGCAGGAACTGCGTTCCACCTCAACCTTGTCACCAGCAGGCAACTTCTCTGTTGTATTATACCACAAGCTGTAAACACAGTCTAGTGCTCCTGAGGATGGGCGAAATTATCGACCGAAACATGTTGAGCTGATTGAAATTATCAATAAAATTACTATTTTTGCATCTAGTTGGCTGCTTATATTATTATATAGAGAAGAATTTTTTAAAACAGTTGGATTCTATTCACGTAGGACCGATTACACGTAGGACCACCATATCAGGTATTGCCAATAGGCAACTGAGACACTCGGTACTCGAAATGAAACGGATGATATCTGTATGATGTTTGTTTTACACACGTTCCGTATTTTAATATGCCTAAACGAACTGGAACCGCTCTAACAGTCGCACTGTTTGTGGCGTCACTCAATATTTCACGTTTCATGATTTATTCTGTATGTGGCTTTAACTTTCGCCACGAAATGTTATGAACAAAACAAAAACAGAAACAGTACAATTATTCACAGAGCTAAAATTGTCCTTTTGACGTGAGGTCCAGGTTACGGTTCGTGACGTCGCTTTTTCAATAGTTAAAAGCAACTTTTTACAGGTTTGATTCAGGCATTACTCGAATTCCAACATGTTATATGGTCAGAGGCACTGTGGAAACAAGTCGGTAGCTCAGTAGTCCGGAACACTTGACAATTAAATTTAATGTTACACCCTACTGAGGATTAATGGCCCTTAACAGAATGCGTTCGCCTGTTCGTGCCGCCTTACCTGTCTAAGTTACCATACAAAGCGCATTTACGTGGCAATGTAACAGTTGTGTTGCAGGCCAATGCAATGTAACCCATATAATGCTGGCTTGCCTGCTACACTCTGGAATTTTATCCTGGTGAAAGCTGCTCCAAAATGCCGGTCACATTACTGATTTACTTCAGTGCCATCTACTGTAGTGTCGAACTGTACATCGAAGAGAATTCTGGGATATTTATTGCCTTATAATTGGTCACGGTAGAATATTTCGAAGTATTTACTTGCGCTCATCTTCCCTACAATCCAAATGACTTTAATCGATTATTGCATGTAAAAGGTAAAGCAATCCCATTACAGGCCTGGACAGGCTTTGAGGTTTCCAGAACGTTGAGGCTTCCAGATTTCAAGACAATCGGAACATGAAAGTGGTAAGATTGTCAGCCCTACACACCGGCCGCCTTTACCCTCACAGGAAATATTCCTGGTACTCATTTCTGTTAGAAGCTGAGTCAACCTAGGGCCATAGTGCGACCGGAAAGATTATGTCAAGAAAAATTCCAATGAATCGAACCCGCGACCTTCTGGCTTGTAGTGCAGTGCCTCAACCAACTGCGCCACCGCGTACCTCCCGATTATTACATGTAGGTTTTACAAACTAAAAGAACGGAATATTAAAACATCGTAAAGTACAGCAAGCTTATACAACTGGAGGAATGTGAAGCTGAAGTTACTTAAATCGAATGTTTCCAGCTGGTACTACAAAATATGTAGCTTGTAAATTTAGCATACGATTAGCTCTGATGACGATAATTAAGTATCGAAACGTGTTATAGTTATAGGAAATAGAGAAGTGTTAACATATATTTAGTGCATGTGTTGATTCGTCGTAATGGAAATCTACAAAACTGCACGGTACACCCTGTATCAAGAAAACCTTCCTGCAGATTCATTGAGTACGTGATCAGGTGTAAGTATTTAAATTATTTGTGTTAGGCATTAGTATAAGTGACTGTTCGGACCCCCCCTTCCACACACACAAACATGACCAATATTAGTAAATTATAAAATGATCGAACCACACATCGTGTAACGTCCCACGTTTGGAATATACACCTTTCCGTATTCGATCGCTATTCGGTCTTACCATGCAAGATGTTGCAAAAAAAATGCACTTCGATGTGCTTGTAATAATTAAGCAGTTACACTTAACGGCTTTTTCCAAGGCGTATACTATAGGGTGTTTGTTTCCTGCTTGGCAGATAAGCGCGGGCCCAACACTCCGCCTGACGCTCTAACAGCGTTGCGTCGAAATCCGCGTGTCAATGTGGTTTAACAGTTGACGACGGGAGCTAGATAAACGATCGCAGTGAGAGTGACCTTTAGTGAGTCTAATAAAAACTCACTAGAACGTTGGGCAGGCACTTTTCGGGTAAGTAAAGAACAGCCTGTTTATTCTTCCATTCCAACACTGTGATCGTATTTCCGACGTTATCTCGAAGCAGGGAAGTATGCGTTTCCTTCGTGTTTCCTGAGTAAGTAGAGGTCTTGCAACATACCGACTCTTTTGGCAAAGCGTCCTCTAGTCGTTTGTAAAATATTTTGATGAATCCGGAATAACTGAGGAGGTGGTGAGTCGTGTTGGCCCGTTCAGCCAGACAGACATAGGCCAGGTGTGCATATATCCTGGGCACCAGGTCAAAGGAGCGAATGAATTCTGTACGTTGGCATCTAGTATTTGTGGTCCCTCAGTACGGAACTTGCTGCACGTTACATTTCTGGCGGCGCGAATTATTGAGGTGGCTCCTAGATGTTCGGAAAATTTGTGCAACCCTGAGACTTAGACAGTAAAAATTTTCTTCTTAAGCCTCTGTTGTACTGCGCAGTGTGGGACAGCGTTCCTACTTCCTGGGTGTCCCACTTTTGCTTTAACGTCTATGAATCAGGAAACGTCGCTGGAAAATGTTATATGTGTCATCTGAAGGGTGAATATCTCCCCCAACTTTCTCTGTAATATGTAACAGAAAATTACTTCACAAGTAATTTTAAATTCCGCCGGGAAACCTTTTTAGTCACGAACTTAAAGATGTTGAGATCAGTTTGCTTTACTGGCCGAGTAATGACGTAAAATTTTCATTTGCTCTACAAGTTCGCCAGCTTTCCAAAAATTATTGAGCTTGAAACAGAACTCCAGCAAGTTTCTAAGTCTAACGGAAATTAGGCCGCTGGTGTGGGATAGGCCTCACTGCGCTGCATTTAAAATAATTCTTGTTTAATTACTCCCTCATGAATATTGGAACGCGGAGGCGATAGAAAAATTTTCCATTAGCTTCTCCTCTTGAGTTTGTGCTGCTTTCGTCTAACAAAGTTGAGAGAAAATACCGCTGGAGAATCACTGTTCTTCAATCAGGCCCTTTTTACGCTACATGAAGAGTAAAAAAATGAATATATATTTCTATGTTATTTTGGCTTTATCATCTACCAATTGAATCATAAGTGTTAGATAGCTATACTGTGTGATCATTAATTATTTTTGTCATGTAGTTGCTGACGCATAAGGTCTATATAAAGCTATTTTATTTACTTTTGACGTTTTACTGACCGTCCATCTCAGTATATTTATCTCAGTATTTAAACAATTGATGCACAAAATTTGTTTCACAATAAGTTTTATTTCATGCCTCTACATGTTTCGAGCACATGTGTTCGAAACATGTAGAGGCATGAAATAAAACTTATTGTGAACAAATTTTGTGCTTCAAGTTGGTTAAATACTGAGATAAATATTTTATTTAGGTCCAAGAACTGTTGATATTAATTATATTCGTAGCCCGTTGGAGTCGCAGTTTTTTTTATATTAAAACTGGCTTTTTATACGCCTTACAAGGTGTGATTTGATCTTCTTATAAATAATACTGTGAACGGTACTAAATTTAGTGGAAGTTCGTCGAGAAATACATGGGAATGGTGTTGATATTTCCGAAGCGTACCTCTTTGCCTTCCTGCCCGTTTGTACGTAACTTCAGTTGTTCAACCCCCTATAGAATTTGATCCATTTCTGGACTTCCTGTTGTATAACGACAGCGTGACAACTGCACTGGTCTCTTAGTCTCTGTGTTACGTTCTGGATATGTTTTGTTCAAGTCTCGGCTACAGGATCTCTTTTCGCGAATCAAATTCTTGTAAACTTTTCGCCTCCAAAGAATGCAGAGAAGGTAATTCGTGCTATGAAATAAGGCCACTTATTTCCTAAGACTTGGAAACCCATATAAGCATCCCATTACGGCACTAGACTCTGTACATCGTCTACAGCTGATGGGGAATTGATGAATAAGATAAAATTCAACCAGTGCACCCAAAACACAACGTGCTGCCACCTCGTGTTAGGCCTGACATCACAGTGGGTATTTTCGTTTCTGATTTCATATGTTTGTAGTAGTGTATGTGTAGAATTTGTAGAATATAGGGAATCCCAGTAATTAATTGCCGGTCCCAGTGGCCGCGCGGTCTAAGGCGTGAGTCTTCGGCCACTCGCTTGCTGGGGTTGTAACTTCGAATTCTGTCTTTTGTGAGTCTTGTGTGTTGTCATAAAGAGACCTCTACGACAGGCTGATCACTCGTACAGAGGAGTCCTTCCGAGTGTGCTTTGTCTGAGTAAGATCGTAAACCTCGATAATGAGGAGCCCTTGGCCCACTGGGGGTTGCAGCGCTCTGGAAAAAAGTAATGGTTAAAGACATTGAATATAATTCCTCTTGAAAACCTGAAGAGTTCACAGCTGGTCAGCAATACAGGTATTTCCTTCAGGCAATTAGAATTTTCATTACTGAACCCAAAGTGGCCATATATTGGGATTAATCCTGATTAGTTTGAATTCATTGTCCACGATCACATTACGCTTGTTTGCAATCATTATCTTCCCTGTTCGTCTTAACCAACAAAATCTATTTCATTTCCTCTCGTTCCCTCTACACCTCACAACTTGTACGCAAAACTGCTGCTTCAATAGGCGGAGTCGCAGAATTACGAAAAGCGACTATTAGCTTCGTTATGTCCGCCATTCTATTCGTCTGTCTGTCCGCACGGAACAACTCAGCTCCCACTGGACGAATTTTCATGAAATCTGATATGGGTATTTTTCGAAAATCTTTCGAGAAAATTAAAGTTTCATTAAAATATGATAAGAATAACGAGTACTTTACATGAACACGTATGTGCGGGAAACAACGTAATGGAATTGACACGCGAATGTGATGGTATACAATGTTCCATAATTTAGTAGCCTAAGTTAAATAAACGACATACATAATAGAGTTGGTTTGTGATTTAGTTGCATTGCGTGTTTTCTCACGACAATGCAAACAGATGGCAGCAGTCAACACCAAATTAATACCAGAGTTACAATACAATTAGTATGCCATTTCCTGTTTGTAAATAATTTTGTGAATTGTAATTCGGTCTCTGAGGTATAAAGGAATCTTCCAGTGTGAAAATTTTGTTATGCAGGTTCCTCTGTTATATTATGTTATCGCTTCCTACGAGGGACCATTTATTTTACGAGTGTAATATCATTACTAGTAATGGAAGAAGTTTAAAAATACAATTAGCAAAGCGATTAGCGTCATTCCATGAAGGCTTATAACCTGCTGAAAGACCACGTGGTTTTTCTTTGCCGTCCATGCTCGTGCTTGCAAAGGGGTGTACGATTGCAGAGAAAACAACAGCGCTTGGCCAGACGGACACGTGATCATAACCTAAGTGACAGAAGAGGCTTACAATTTGAAATGCAAACAAAATTATATGTCTCCTGTTTGTGACACCTTGCATTTTGGTAGATGGAAAAAGAAGCTTCAGAAAAACCTGCTGCTTCTTTATATTGAGGATAGGAGATTATACTTCTTCCATTGGCACTACAGCCCACTGTGGGCTTTGGCCTGTCGAACAATATCCTTCCATATTTTCCTATCTGCCACCAACTCTCTCCATCTTCTCACTCCCAGCACTTCAAGATCTCTTTCTACTTCCTCTTTCCATCTTTTCCTGGGTCTTCCCCTTTTCTTGTTCCTTCCAGTTCTTGAGTGAAGATCTTTTTGGGCATTCTATCCTCCTCCATTCTCTCTAGGTGACCTAACCAGTTTATCCTTTGCCCTGTTATCCATTTTACTATATTTTCTCCTTTGCTCATCTCTTCTAGTTCTCGATTCGTCCAACTTTTCCATTTCCCGTTTTCATATTTAGGACCACATATTCTTCTAAATATTTTCCTTTCAAAAATTCGCAGAGCTTGTTCTTCTTTGATAGGAGATTATACGTATCTGACAAACTCTGTGGCTCTGTATCACAAGTAAACAATCTTCAGTGTCACTGCTGTGAAGAACTCGGATATCAGAAATTGCAGGAAAAAATAGTGACCGAGAGAAATATTCTTCACTTTTCACTTTGTACTCTTGTTATCGAATCGCGTGATATTGCTTCTTGAATTTGTATATTTCAGTCCACATGTAACATTATCTATAACACGTACTGAGTTTGGTTACAAGGAAACTTTACAGCAAGAATTACCATCGAGTCGTTAGACCTAATGCCTCTCTCTCAATATAGTTAGCAGCAAGAGCGCAAAACATTAACCACAGCAACATCTCGCACATATTTGCTTACCCATACACAAACATAGCAGACACAACATCATATTCGTATTTTATAGAGGTACATCCATTCATTCCACTGAAATGTTGGCAGCCTTGCTCGTAAGATGCAAGGTCGAATAGAGCGTAGGGGGTGTGTAAGGTGAGAATTGATGTTCTTCACGGTCTCTTGAGCTTACTCGATTCACTCAGTCCCTGAGGGATCAGGATGATGAAGTGACCCTGTACCGGCGATGACCTTCGCAATTTCGATGCGAGCGGAGGCTGCCTGCGGCATCTTTGAACTCTTGAAGTTGGATGGGGAATAGTGATGGTTAGTTGGTAAGCTATTTAACCATGTTACAGTAAGTGGCAACCGTGTGGGCCGCTAGTTGTAATGCTCTGTAAATTCGAAATTCTTCCACAAAATATAGAATGAAGCCTGTCTGTGGTGATAACTTTTGGTGGTTCCATTCAAAGCCGCCCAAATTTTACACGTGGCCAACTAACGGAAATGAAGTGGTACTAAGAAAATCTGTGTTACTAACAATAATATAAACAGCCAACTAGATGCAACAATAACAAATTTTACTGATAATTACAATCAGCTCAGCATGTTTCGGGCGATAATTTCGCCCATCCTCAGGAGCACTAGACTGTGTTTACAGCTTGTGGTATAAAGCACCTGTGATGCTGCCTGATGTTGACCAGCAAGCAGCATCGTCGGTACATTATACCACAAGCTGTAAACACAGTCTAGTGCTCCTGAGGATGGGCGAAATTATCGCCCGAAACATGCTGAGCTGATTGTAATTATCAATAATATTTGTTATTGTTGCATCTAGTTGGCTGTTTATGTTATTGTATCAATGATGCAGGGTCACACAAATATCAAATGTGTTACTAGCAGTTGTGCATATGTGCAGTTCAGAGTGCAGAGATTTGGAAAAAGGTTATATAATCCTGTCCATGTATAAGGACAGTACATTACAGTACAGTAATGGGCCAGTTGCCACTAGAAAATTTAAAAATCTTGTTCATACTTGTGGAGAAAGACTGGAGTTTGGTGGGGTAAACTAATGAACGAGGATTTCGGCCCGTGTACAGTATGACACAAAAACTATGTAGCCGTTTATATAGGCCAGCATAGGGAGGTGTGCACACGGCCTGCTTCCCGGCTTCCCAAGTCTCCAGCCAGCACATCCATTGCTGCAAACCGTATGCTGTAACATACGGCCTGCACTCCTTACGGTAGACATAATGATGCCTGAAACATGTTGAGCTAATGGATTATTAATAAACCATAATTTGTTGCATCTGATTGGTCTCACACGTCATTTCATATTAAGGATGCACGGTCACATAAACATCAAACGAATTTTCATGTTTTAAATTTTATATATGTCAGTACACAACTCGGTCACATACATGTGTATTACACTTAGGAGTTTTCGGCAGCTCTGCTATGTTAAACAACTGTTTTGAATAATTGTGTGTACCCTGATGATAGGCCAATAAGAGCCGAAACATGCAGCAGCTTGTGTGTTGTAATATTATTGTGATTTTAATAGATCTGAGTGCATTCATTGGTCCGAAATCTAATAATCGAACTATAATGTACGGAACGGAGAATGTGAACAAAATTAGGATACTGCTAATTACAGATTAGAAGGAATCGGAGCGGATTTGTTTAATAGAAGGCGGCAGTTAGAGTGGCAGGTACCTGGCCGATGTTGAAGTCCTCTTCCCACCCTATACAAGTTAACAGCTTCGTCATTTATCGCTGTTAGTAATCGTCGTATTGAATGGAAATTTGTTATTACGAATAATAATAATAATAATAGTATGAAGAGGAATCAGGTCTTGGCATGATGAATGTTTATGGGCTATGATATAGCATTCAAAGATTTGGATAATTGACAGATGTGTTTAGGAATAAAACTTGAGTTCTGTAACAATAGGGAATTCACCGATTGTTCTGTGGCCGCCCAGATAATATCCCGTATCGCTTATTGGCTTAATGGGCGAAATAGTTCTTTAATTATACGTTGTTATTCACAGCTTGTTGTGTGAACACTTTATATTCAAAACTTCAAAATACCATGTATGTTCAACGTAAGGTTTTCTTCTAGCTGTATATAATCTTTAGGTTTCTCACGCTCTAATATTCAATTGTGTGGTGAATGGTAGGAAGGAATAACTCTACTGTAATGTCGAAATGACATTTGGTGAATTCTGGTTCCGTGCATGAGACGTGAAGCCAGTAATTGTGGTGGGCAAACAGATTACCCTTATGATTGCAATATGTCACGTAATGCTGGCGGTGCCGGTCGTGCTAGGCTGCCATTTTATGCTCTCTAGAACCAAGTAGATGAAAGACGTAAGGCACCAAAATATTCGGGGGCACGCGCTCAAAGGGCAAGGTGATGTTAATCAGGCGCAATACTCCGGCGTTGCATTAAAATAATTGGCACTCATCGAATGATCAAATGTGTAAAAAATACATCACACCAGTTAAAAATAACACAATTTTTGGACAAATTGCTGGAATACAAGAGAAGCTGGATACAACATGTAAATAGAATGCCTCGAAATAGATTACCCAGGCTAATGAAATACCATTCCCCAACTGGCAGAAGGAATCATGGTAGACTTTTGAAGAGATTTCTGGATACGCGAGACCGGAACGGGTGAAGAAGTGGTCCAACTCCATGAAAGATATATGACGATGGTGGTGATGATGATGATGATGATGATGATGATGATGACCAGAAGAATCTCTGTGATGTGTGAGAGTAGATATAAAACTAATTTGTAGGTAGTGTGGAAGGGGAATGTATCGGATATAGGACTGTAAGTTACCTATAGAGTTTAATATGAGCATCACTATCTAAATTTTCAGTAATTGCTGAGCTAACAACCAACAGGCACTGACCCATTAATTTACGTATAAGCTTACGTGCTTGATGGTGTTGTGTTTCTCTAAGAGTCGTAAAAGCTATGGCAGTTGTACATATACGCAATATAACTTGTTGAAACATGACATACACGTAGTCTTCCACCGTCAGGAAGCGTTGGAAAATACAAGGTTTATGGTCTTTCCAGTTGTCTTGCTCACCGAATATATTGTATTGATATTTGATTAGTGTTATATACCATTATTTACATTGAAAATCAAGAGATTCGCCAGTTAACCCTTTAAAAGCAAAAACTGAACTGGTTTAGATTTAAAGTTTCAGCTCGTACCGCGCAGTAAACACTCTCCGCCTCGGTTTTAAAAATAAGACAGTTAATGCTATATACGAGGAAAAAGAACTGTAATATTTTTGAATCCTAGACCAGGTGGAACGCATAAGGCTTCAAATGGTTCAACACGTAAGAGAAAGTAAATCAGTGTAACATTGAAATTTACACTGCTTATTAAATGACGCCGTATTCAGATGGGAAAATTTGCAATGATAAACCACTTCTATATGCTGGGAAACTTAGTACTGAATAGTGCGAATTAAATATTTCTCGTTAAATAGATGCCTTAAGGTGACATTTTTTACAAGAATATGTGATTTAGACAGATTATTCTCGGTAACATATAAGCGTGTTTAATGATGTATTGCGGCTATTTACATCTAATCAAGCAAATATGTAGTAAAGCCTCTATAACATGTAACTGTAAATGGAAGACTATTCTGAGCCAGCTACGTTCACTTTCGTGACATAACTTTAATATCATCTCTCCCAGTTTTTGAGATGTAATCACGTTTTAGGAAAGTTTCTAACTTTTAATTTTTTTTTTAGGAATTTAAGAAATTCAGACACATGTTCAGGTACATGCTATTGTTCAAAATCAGCCGAGTAATTGCCCTCTTCGCACTGTGAGAATGAATCTAGAAATCCAGTAGAGGAAAAAATTATTTGAGAATAGTACTCAAGATTAGAGTTCATTTATTTCCCAAACGCTCCGAGATTTCGCTACGTATTTGGTACTGATGTACGCCTTATCAACGCAAATATGTTACAGCACAGATAAATTCAAATGTGTAAGTATTATGTTGATACAAATGCTATGAAATTATCGAAGAAATAGCCAAAAGCGCAGTTGGTTTCTGGGATGAGGTAACTGGAAATTTTCATTGAATTAACCCTTCCGGCCGCACTAGGGCCCGGGAGTGTACTCAGCCTCTAACAGCCTCTAACAGAAATGAGTACAAGGGATAATTCTGGGGGGGTGGGGGTAAAGGTGGCCGGTGCATGGGACTCACAACCTTACCCCCTTCATGTGCCGATTGTCTAGAAAATCCGTGAGCCTCAACCTCCTGGACCCCACTGGCCTGTCCAGACCCCTAATGGGATAGTTTTACACTTAATTTTTCCTATTTGCAAATGAATGTTCCGCGAATCGGATCAATAACATTGAACAGACAACATTGCTACTCCTGTTTCATTTATCCGTCGCCACAGTTGCCACATAGTCTGCTCCTAACGATGGTACTGGCTTCAGTATCAGTGCAAATGTCTGGCCAGTCGATCCTCCTTGCATGTCCATGTGGCAGCTCTGCTGACTGCCCTGAATCTTTCACCACTCTCAATGCGCTGTTGCCAACTGCAGAGAAACTCCGGTAAAGGTCAATTCGACGAGTTAGAATTTGAAATGTTGTTACTATTTCGAAAACTAGAAAACGAGTACCAGCTTATGGCAAACATGGTGAAACCCATTACACACTTATCCACTGTGATCTTAGCATTCATTGACAATGGCACGCGGTAATACTGTGTGTGTGTTGTATTGTATGATTTCCTGTAGCTTATCATGTCTCCTTATTCCCTGCCTCACACTTCATATTTCTCTCACGCACAACGCGACGTATTTACCTGACTCGGTTTCTTCTTCTGTTTCGGCAAGTACAAAACTTACGTTACAAGTTGTCGGTTTTAAAAGGCGTACATTTTGTGTCGTTTACCAGTGCTTTTTACAAGGAGCATTTTACAGAATATTAATACAGTTTAACCCTTTAAAGACGAAGCGCAGACTGCTGTATTTAAAGACCCAGTCCGTACCGCGCTGTAAACACTTTTCATCTCGGTTATAAAAACCAATCAGTTTATGCTGTAAGTGGCACAAGTCGC
>Ga0136643_10007438_pt1 | contig 15846 bp, 3 predicted proteins | sample TergutLab28metaG_FD_96883 | JGI IMG/M metagenome (GOLD analysis project Ga0136643, IMG submission 96883) | Labiotermes labralis P1 segment gut microbial communities from Petit-Saut dam, French Guiana - Lab288 P1 (version 3) (version 3) | ecosystem: Host-associated > Arthropoda: Insects >... | reverse complement strand
ACGTCCCCACTCACACACACACACACACACACACACACCACAAAAAACACACACACACACGCACGCTACCACACATTACAAAACAATTTAAAACCACCACAGTACAAATTAAAACAAACAGTGCAATTGAAACAGAGTCGTACTTGAGCCTGCTGACCAGACACTACTCCAGCCTAACCACTCCTAACCTCCAGCCTACAGCAAACCAAGAACGAAACGACCAATGCGGTAATCAACATTATAGTCGCGAGCTCCTGATGATGGGCATAGTAGTGCCCAAAACATGTCGAGCCTATAAGAAGTACAATAAAATAATAAGTGGCCTCTAGTTGGTGTTTATTCTTCAGTAACAGAACGTGTCCATTATGTACAACCCTGACTTTAAAACAGTTTAATTTTCTGTTGCTCATGCATTCCATGACGTCTGCGCGAAAAGGTAACAGTTCCTGATTTCAAACTTTCGCCGTGTTCTGAATGTTCTATGCTTTATTCTGGGTAATTACTCGGCCGGGGAATTGCCAAGATGAAAGCATAGAACAAGGTAACATTTCACTGTGAGCAGAGGTGCAGCTGTATTCCTTCTTCAACCTCAGCGCTAGTTGGAGTGTGTGTGGTCAACGCACACCCCGACCGCTGAACCCTCCGGAATAACATGGTATCCTTTATGTAGGAGGCCGGATGGTCCTCAGAGCCTGTCTGGGCAGGTGCAGGAAACCTTGCCGCCACCGGGATTTGATCCCCGGACCGTCCAGCCTATTGAGCTATCCCGGCCCACGAACAATGGCCAATTCCAACGGTAAATCTATTTCCAGTAATGCTTGAGATATGAACAGCGGTGAAAATTCACATTTCATTCTCGGCCAAGCAACCTAGCAAACTCAAACTTCATACTGAAGTTGGAGGCAGTAGTTTTTTCTACCGAAAGTCATTTAGCATGTACCTCGTAAAGTAATTCTCTTCGCCTATTAAAATACTTTAATACGTTCTTTATGGCACTGAAAGAAATACCGAAGGAACGGTATCAAGATTTTGTTAGGATTCCGAAACTGGTACCTAACGGAACAAAGCCAAGTAGTCATGGCCGTGCAAACGCTAACTTTCCCAAAAATTTACCCAATTTTTTATCTGGTCCTACGAATTTAAACAGCTCCCTAACATCTGAACCAAACAGCTCCCTAACATCTGAACCAAACCGTACATTTTAATTAGCTCGTCGGCGATTTTCTTTGTAGGTCTACTTTGAATTATTGATATAAAAGTCACTCAGTTACTTCTTTCGGAGCAATAATTTATATTGCTTTATCAATCGCTTCATTTTTTTGGCCCAACAGCCCCCAGTGGGCCATGGCCTCCTTCTTCACGAGGTTTCTAGATCACACACAACGACGCACCACAGTCAGTAGGACTCCTCTGGACGAGTGATCAGCTCGTCGCAGAGACCTCTACCTGACAGCACACAACACTCACAATAGACATCCATGCTCCTCATGGGGATTCGAACCCACAATCCCAGCAAGCAAGCGGTCGCAGACCTACGCCTTAGACCGCGAGGCCACTGGGACCGGCCAGTCGCTTGATTATGTCTGTCACATCATTACAGTCTGAGCAAACTATTGTATCCGGCCTTTCTAGTGATCCTCCTTGTGACAGTTAATATAGGGGGGAGGGGGGATGAGACGACAGGGCAGAGACGCCAAATTGAAATTAAAGCAAACAGCCTCTTTTATTGAAGTCAAACCACTCAATGTTCACCACAGCACACACACACACACACACACACACACATCCTGCTCGCTCCCTTGATATTTCCGAAGTGATCCCGTGGATAACGATTTCGCCACAAACGTTACTCTGTTGGCCACTTCACATCCATTCTGTAATACGATCCCCGAGCACCTGCAACAAAGTTTGCTAAGCGGAGAGCCCAAGGCCGGAATTGGCAGAGTGAGCAGAACAAACGTTGACTTGCCGACGGAAACAGTAAAAAGAAGGTTTATATTGGTTTTAAGCAAACCGTTCCCATTAAAACACTTTATTATCCAACAGATGCACAAATATATAATTCGTAGATACAATTAGAATTATTATAAAATATTTAAAATTGCTCCAATATGTTTCGGATCACAAGGGATCCGTCATTAGGGAGCTTTATACAGTACTTGGCTAAAATTACAGTAATGGTTCTATCGTGTCCGTTTATATGGACGTAGCACTGTATAAAGCTCCCTGATGATGGATGCTTTGTGATCCGAAACATGTTGGAGCTTTTAAATATTTTATAATAATTCTAATTGTATCTACGAATTATATATTTGTGCATCTGTTGGATAATAAAGTGTCTTGATTGTCACTGATGCACGGTACAAACATGAAAAACGTTAAACCTCGGGGAAACCTGTCACCGGGTTCGAACCTGAAAATGGCGGTTTCACCACTGAGTCTGAGAAAAAAAGTATTCTGCCAGTTTTGAAATATTCTGTTTTAGTTTATTAGTTACTGAGACCTCTGGCAGGCTACACCCTTTATGACCACAAAACAAATTACTACATACGCCGCGAACTATTGATTACAGGCATACTAGACAAGATACGAGTAGATGAATACAGACGGAATTGGCTTTCACACTTGCAAACAATGCCACAAAACCGAATCCTTTTGAAATCATACCACTACAGACCACAAGGAAGGAGAACAATTGGAAGACCGAAGAAGTGTTGGCGCGAGCAGCTGTAACTCTGGAGACAGGACGAATCAAAGGGTCCAATCCTTGATGTTTATGATGATAGTTTGTTACTGGTTTCAGCACATCGTAATACATAATTTATAGTTGACCTAAGAATGTTAAAGGCAGGAATAGGGTTGCTATTCATTTTAGCAGGAGCAATGTTTGGAACATAGTGTGGTAGACACAAACGTTCTTAGGACAAGGAAGCACATACGCAAATTCCCCAGCGTCGATTAACACAGGCTATATAAGTTATTCTGTCAAAGGGGCAGGTCAAGGTACACACGTGACGAAACTGATAGTCGCTTTTTAGGTGTGCGACGGCGCGTAGGAAAATGAATGAAATACTTCTTACCAGAATCTGTAAGGACGAGATATCAATCCATTTGGCACATAATCTTATACAATTTTAATATGCACCAAGTTTTTCTACTAAATACTGGTCTGAGGATTGCCGTAGTTTGGTCGAAACATGTTGCCATAATTATTATGATGTATTAAGATTATACACGTAATTTATAAAATTATTTTGACTTTGTGATATGCCAGTTATTATTAATAACCAAGACGGAGTGTGTTTACCGCGCGGTACGAGCTGAAAGTTTGGCTTTTGAAACCGAGGAGTGTGTTTACTGCGCGGTATGAGCTGAATATTTGTTTGGCTTTTCAAACCGACGAGTGTGTTTAGCGCTCGGTACGAGCTGAATCGTTGTGTACAGTACTGGTTAATCGTAGTCTTTATTCAAATGTTAGTAGACCCCCAAATTCATAACCCGGAAGCCTGTAGGGTAGTAGAAATGAAATCAGAAGTCATTTTCTTTCCACCCAACTCGCAGTTTGCAATAATCTTGCTGTCTTTCTGACGCGTTGTAAAATTGTATTTTGAAAAACGTCCGTTTTATGTACTAGGATTATAAATCAGTGAACTGTAGATTTTATTAACCCTTATCCTGCTAAGGTGGAGAATAAGCTGAGCTCCTAATAATGCCAGCAGACGGCTGATGGGATTTAATTTGGCTTTTAAAGGGTTAATTATTTAATTTCTTGGAAAGAGAGAAAGATTATTCAAATATCTAGACGTGAGTATCCAGAAGGTAAAGTTGAACTGTAGTCATAATTAGCTTGAGACTCCAGCTATAATGCATACATCTTGCTATTTATGTTGAGCTCACTATAAATGGAACAGGCAGCTAAAAGCGTCGTATAACTGAATGAACAGTTTCTCTGCGTTCCAGGGCACAAACAGACCATAAAGGCCTTTGCAAACAAGAAGTTAGTCCCTGCGATCTTTCTAAAGTGTAGTGCTGTCAACATCTGAGTAATAAGAACTTTATTCACAAAATTAGAAATATAAACACGCGGTTAAAACTACATTCCTGGGAACCACCATTTTGTAATCACATTTCCTTCTTTGAAATGCACTGAACGCCTGGCTTATAAAATGTGTACCATCTGTATGTTAATGAATATGAGTCATAATTTAGTAGAAATTAATTCGTGTTAAGGTGGTCCAGGATGTGAGAGGGGAGATGTGAGGTATCGATTTTTTACGAAAAAGAAACGCTGAGAGATTACCTCCATCTTCCAATCCATCACCTCAAAGCTTCATGCTAACATCAGAAGTCGTAACATAACTTAATCCATAATTATTTACTTACTTACTTAATTGCTTATTTATTTACTTATTTACTTACTCACTCACTCACCCACTTGTTTACTTCGTTACTTATTTACTCAATCATTCACTCACTTAATTACTCACTCAGTCACTCACGTACTTACTTAATTACTTAATTACACACTCACTCATTCATTTACTAACATACTCAATCACTCATCTATTTATTTAATTACTTACTTACTCAATTATTTTCTCACTCACTCACCTACTTACTTAACTACAAATTCAATGACTTATTTAATTATTTACTTATTCATTCACTCACTCACCTACGTACTTACTTAATTACTTGCTTACTTACACATTCATTCACACACTCACTCCCTATATACTTACTTACAAACTCAATCACTCACTCACTCATTCAGACAACTACTTACTTAATTACTTATTTACTCACTCACTCACCTACTTACATAATTACTTACTTAATCACTCTCTCACCTACTTACTTATTTAATTACTTAACTACTCACTCACTCACTTAGTTACTTACTCATTCACTAAATAACTCGCTCAATCACCTACTTATTGATTAATTACTTACTTACTTAATCACGCACTCATTTACTTATTTAATTAATTGCTTACTTACTCACTCACTTACCTACTTACTTAATTACTAACTTGATCACTTACACGCCCATCTACGTATTACTTAATTAATTACTCACTCACCTACTTACTTATTTAATTAATTACTTACTCACTTACTCACACACTCACCTAATTACTTAATTATTTATTTATTCACTTACATCCTCACTCAGTCACCTACTTATACTTACTTAATTATTTACTCGCTTAATTACTCATCCACTCACTAACTTAATTACTTACTTATTCACTCATTCACCTACTTACTTAATTACTTACTTACTTACATACATACACACTCACTCACTCACACACTCATTCCCTTACTTAATTACTAACTCACCCACTCACTCACACATTTACATACTTATTTACTTACTCATTCACTCAAATACTTACTTATTTAATTATTTACTTACTCACTCACTCACTCACTTACTTACTTATTTAATTACTTACTAACTCACTCACGCACTCACCTACGTACTTATTTAATTAGTTACTCACTCAGTCACTCACTCACTCACTGATTTTCTTACTCACTCATTCAGTCACTCACTTACTTAGGCATTTAATTACTTACTTACTCAATTACTCAACTAATTACTTCTTTAATTACTTACTTGCTCACTCACTCATTCACCTACTTACTTACCAAATTACTTACTCTCTCACTCACTCACTCAACTACTTACTTATATAATTACTTACGTACTCACTCACCTAATTACTTACTGAATTATTAATTATTCAATCCCTCACTCACTTACCTACGTACTTAATTATTTACTTAATCTATCACTCACTCAGCTCCTCACTCACTCAACTACAAACTTAGTTAATTATTTACTTACTCATTCACTCAATCAATTACTCACTCACTCACAAACTCAATCAGTCACATAATTACTTAATTACTTACTTAATTATTCACTCATTCACCTTTTTACTTACTTAATAACCTACTTATTATCATTCTCACTCACACACTCACTGAATGACTAAACTACCTAATGAAGTAGTTACTCACTGACTAACTCACAAACTCAATTACTCACTCACTCACTCACTTAATACCTAATTACATACTTACTTAATTACTTACTTACTCACTCACTAGCTCATTTACTTACTTACTTACTTATTAAGTTACTTACTCATTCAATCACTCACATATTTACTTAATTAATTATTTACTTATTTACTTACACAGTCACCAACTCACTTTCTTAATTATTCACTCGCTCAATCACCTACTTATTTATTTACTTTATTATTTACGTATTCATTCACTCACTCACTCACTTAATTACTTATTTAACTACACACTCACTTACTCATTCACTCGCCACCCAATTACTCACTCTTTCACTAAGTCACTCACTCTTTCACTAAGTCACTCACTCACCTACTTACTTAATTATTTACTTATTCACTCACTCTCTTATTTATTTTATCACTTACTCATTCACATTCTTACTTAATTACTTACTCACTCACATACTCACTCACTCAATAACATACTCACTCACCTAATTAATTACTTACTCACTCACTTACTTACTCACTAACATTACTTACTTAATTACATATATATACCTACTAACTTACTCACGCAATCAACCAGTTATTTACTTAATTACTTATTTACTTACTTACTCACTCACTCACTAACTCAATTACTTATTCACTCACTTACTTAATTACGTACTTACATACTTACTTACTCAATCATTCACTTACATATATAATTACTCACTCACTCACCCTACTCAATTACTCACTTACTTATTTATTTAATTACTTACATGCTCCCTCACTCACTCACCTACTTACTTACTTACTTAATTATTCACTCACTCACTAACTACCTAACTCACATAACTACTTACTTAATTACCTAATTATTCACTTACTTACTTAATTACTCACTCACTCAATTACTCAATCAAATACTTACTTTCTCACTTACTTACTTACATAATTACTTACTTAAACACTCACTCCACTACTTACTTAATTACTAACTTACTCACTCAATCCCTCATCCACTCACTCATTCACATTGTTATTTGATCCCTCACTCACTCATTCACTCACTAACTCACTCAATCACCTATTTACTGAATTACTTACTTACTCACTATCTCACCTACATAATTAACTATTTATTTACTTACTTACTTGCTTACTCACCTACATACTTACTTAATTACTTACTTTCTTACTACACATTCACTCACTCACTCATTCCCTTACTTACTTTCTTACTTACACACTTAATCAGTCACTCAACTACTTACTTACGTATTTACTTTCTCACTCAATTACTCACTCACCTACGGACTGAATTATTTACTCACTCACTCACTCACTTACTTACCTTATTACTTACTTACTCACTTACTTACTCACCGACGTATTTACATAATTAGTCATGTATTCACTTACTCATTCACTCCCTCACTCACCTACTTTCTTATTTAATTACTCACTCATTCACTCAGTTACCTATTTACTTACCTAATTACTTACTTACTCACTCACTCACTTATTTACTTACACACACTCTAACTCAGTCACCTACTTACTTACTTCATTACTTACTAACTCACTCACTCATATACTCACTCACTCACTAACTACTTACTCAAATTCTTAATTAATTACTTACTTACTCAATTACATATTCTCACACATACTTAATTAATTACCTAATTACCTACTCACTCATTCATTCATTCACTTATTTACTTAGTTTAAAACTTACTTACATAATTACACATTTATTCGCACACTCAATTTCTTACTTAATGAATTACATACATACTTACACAATCACTATATTCACTCACACGCCTACTTAATTACTAAATTATTTACTTACTTACTCACTGACTCACTGCCTCACTCACCCACTTAATTATTTACTGACTTACTCAATTATTCTCTATCTCACTCACTCACTCACTCACCTAATTACTTACTTAATTACTTACTTACACTCTCATTCACTCAATCATTCACTCACTCACTCGCTTTCTTTATTAAGTACTCACTCACATAGTCACTCACTTACTCATACACTCACTAATTCACTCACTCAACTGCTTTCTTAATTACTTACTTAATCCCTCATTCACACAATCACACAATTATTTACTTACTGACTCACTCACTCCCTCACCTACTTACGTAATTACATAATTACTCACTCACTCATTTACTCATTTGCACAGTCATCCACTAACTCACTCACTCACCTACTTAATTAACCAATTACTTACTCACTTACTTACTCCCTCATTTACTTAATTAATTATAAATTTAATTACTTAATTACTAACTTGCCCACACTCTCACCTATTTACTTAGTTAATTACTTCCTTATTTACTCACTCGCTCACTTACTCTCTCACTCACCTGCTTACTCAAATACTTATTTACTCACTCACCTTATTGACTCACACACACATACACTCACATACTTAGTACTTATTTACTAACACATTCACTCACACACCTACTTAATTACTTAATTACTCACTCAATCACTCACATACTCATTCACTAACTCAAATAATTACTCAATTACTTACTTACTTACCCACTAACTCACTCATATAACTAATTATTTACTTACTCACTTACTTAACTATTTACTTGCTCACTCACTAACTCACCTACTTGTTTACATAATTACTTACTTACTCACTCACCTACCTACATACTTAATTACTCACTCACTCAACTACTTACTTACTTACTTACGTTCTCACCCACTTACATACTTACTTAATTAATTACGTCCTACTTACTCACTTACTTATTTATTTACTTAAATACTTACGTACTCATTCACTCACCTACTTACCTATTTAATTATTCACTCTCTTACTCAATAACTCATTTACTCGCATACTTACTTAATTACTTACTTACTCACTTAATTACTTACTTACTCACCTACTTAATTATTAATTTCTTACTTATTTACAAACTAACGTAATTAATTACTTCCTTATTAATTACTTACTCACTTACACAGTCAGCTAATTGCTTATTCATTTACTTCCCTACTCACTAACTCACTCACTCAAATAACTAATTACTTAGTTAATTACTCGCTCACTCAACTACGTACTTATTTTTTACTCACTCACTCACTCACCCAATCACCTACTTACTTAATTACTTACTAACTCACTTATTTACTCGCTCACTTACTTACTTACTCACTCACTCAACTATATATTTATTTATTCATTCACTCACTCACCTACTAACTTACTTACTTTCTTACTCACTCCGTCACCTACTTACTTATTTACTTAATTATTTACTAACTCACTCACTCACTCACCTACTTACATAATTACTTACTTACTTACTCACAAACTCACATATTAAATTACTTATTTTCTTACTCACTCACTTATTCACCTACTTTCTTACTTACTTATTTACTCATCTAATTACGTAATTAATTATTCATTTACTCACCCAATCATTCACTCACCCTCATGCTTAATTGCTTACTTACACACTCACTCACTCACTCACTTACCTACTTAATTATTTAATTACTTATTTATTTTCTTTCTTATACAGTCACTCAACTTCATACTTATTAATTACTTACTTACTTAATTATTAACTCACTCACTCATTCACTCACTTACTTAATTACTTACTCACTAAACCATCTATATACTACTTAATTACTGACTTACTCACTCACCTACTTACTTACTTAAACACTCACTCACTCACCTACTTACATACTTTCTTACTCACTAACTCATTCACTCACTCACTCACTCACTTACTCATTCACTTACTTACTTAATTACTCACTCACTCACTCATATTCTTACTTAAATACTCATTCACTCACTCTCTAACTCACTCACTCAACTACTTAATTAATAACTTCCTTACTTACTTAATTACTTACTTTGTTACTTACTTACTCACTCACTCACACTCTCATCTACTTCCTTACTTAATTACTTATTTATGCACTCTCTCATTAAGCTACTTACTTACATAATTACTTACTTACTCACTCACTCAATCAATCAATTATATATCTCACTCTTCTAAATTGTTTAATTAATCACTTACTAACTAAGTCTCTCACTTATTTACTTACTTACTCACTCACCTACTTAATTTCTTAATTACTTACTTACTCACTCACTCACCTAATTACTTACTTAATTATTTTCTTAATCACTTCATCACTTTCTCACTTACTTACTGAATTATTACTTACTTACTTACTCACTCACTCACCTATTCACTTAATTACTTACTTACTTACTTACTCACTCATTCTCTTACTTTCTTAGTCTCTCACTCACACATTCGCTCACTAAATTATATATTTACTTAATTACTTGTTACTCACTCACTCACTCACTCACCTATTTAGTTATTTAGTTACTGAATTACTCACATACTCACTCAATCACTCACCCACTCAATCACCTTCTTACTTACTCAATTACGCACTCACTCACTTACTCGCTCATTCACATTCTTATTTATTTACTCACTCACTCACTCACGCACTCACCCACTCACTCACTCAATAATTCACCTACTTACTTATTTAATTACTCACTCACTCTCTTACACACTCACTCACTAAATGTTTCTCACCAAATTACTTAATTACTTACTTACTTACTTACTTACTCATCACTCATTTATTTACTTACTCACTCATTCGCTTACCCACTTACTTACTTAATCACTTACCTACTGACTCACTTACTCACTCACTCACTAACTCATTCACTCACCTTCTTTTTAATTTTTACTTATTTACTTTCTAACTCATTGACTTACTCATTCACTTACTTAATTACTTATTTACTTACTCAATTACTTATTTAAATACTTACTTCCTTACTCACTCCCTCACACCCACTTACTTACTTACTTAATCACTCACCTTACTCACTCACTCAATCTCTCATTTTCTTAATTACTTACCCACTCACTCTCTCATTCACTAACCTACTTCTTACTTAATCAGTCACTCGCTCACTTACTCTCTCACTCGCTAACTCACTTATTAAACTAATTACTTAATTTCTTACTTTATTACTTATTTACTTACTCTCTCACTCAGTTACTTACTTAATTACTTACTTATTTACTTACTCACCCAACTACTTCCTTAATTATTTATTTACTTACACACTTACTTACGTAATTACTTTCTTACTTACGTACTTACATACTCATTTACTCACTCTCTCACCTACTTACTTACTTACTTATTTATTTACTCATTCATATTCTTACTTAAATACTCATTCATTCACACACTCACTAACTTACTCATTCAACTACTCAATTAATTACTAACTTCGTGGCTTATATACTCCCTTACTTACTTACTTACTTACTTAATTACTTACTTACTTACTTAATTACTTACTTACTTACTTACTTCCTTACTCAATCACTCCTCCACTTACTAAATTACCTACTGACCTATCCACTTACTTACTTAATTACTTACTTATTTACTCACTCTCTCACTCACCTACTTACTAAATTAATTACTTACTCACTCACCTACTTACTTAAATACTCAACCAATCAATCACCTAATTACTTAATTAATCACTCTCTCACTCACTCTGCTACTTATTTAATTACGTACTTACTCACTGTACTTACTCACTCAATTAATTACTGACTTACCTACGCACTCATTCACTCACTTAATTACTTACTTAATTACTAACTCATTCACCTACTTATTTCTTAGTCACTCACTCTCTCAATCACCTACTTACTTAATTACTTACTTACTCAATAAATCAACCAACTACTTACGTACGTACTTAATTACTTACTTACCACTCACTCACTCACTCAATTACTCACTCACTCACTCACTCAGCTGCTTACTTACTTAATTACTTACTCACACACTCACTCGCCTACTTACTTAATTACTTATTTACTCACTCACTCACTCCCCTACTTACTTACCTAATTACTTACTTACTCACCCAGAAACCAACTCACTTACTCACTCGCTCACTTACTCACTCACCTACTTACTTAATTACTTACTTACTCACTTATTTTCTCACTCAATTTCTTATTTAATTTCTTACTTACTTACTAAATTACTCATTCCCTCACCCACCTGCTTACTTACTTACTTACTTACTTACTTACTTACTCACTCACTCATTCTCTTACCTACTTACTCACTCTCTCACTCAATCCCCTAGTTACTTACTTATTTACTTACTCACTCATTCGCCTACTTTCTTACATCATAGTCACTCACTCACTCACTTACTTACTTACTTAATTACTCACTTACTCACTCACTCACCAACCTACTTACTTAGTTAATTACTTACTTACTGACCTATTTACTTAATCACTTACTTACTCACTCACTCGCTCACTCACATACTTACTTGCTTTTTTATTTACTTACGCACTCTCTCACTCACCTACTTACTTACTTGCTCACTCAATTACTCACTCATTCACTCACTCATTCACTTACTTTCTTGCTTAATTTCTTACTTATTTACTCGCTTACTTTCTCACTCACTCACTCACTCCCTCACCTACTTACTTAATTACTTACTTACTTATTCACTCACTCACCTACTTAATTACCTACTTATTTACTTACTCACTCACCTATGTACTTTATTACTAAATGACTTACTCACTCACTCACATACTTACTTAATTACATACTCACTCACTTACGTACTTACTTACTTACTTATTTACTTACTTACTCCATGGTGCATAATCCTTCTTGAGGAGCTAACTAGCTTGCAACTAGTCAAGATCCCCAAAGTTTGTGGAACCCAAATTTTCAAACTTGCCCTCACCTTTCCCTATCCTCAGCCAGCTCAATCCAGTCCATACCCCACATCCCACTTCCTGATTATCCATCTTAATATTATCCTCCCATCTGCGCCTGAGTCTCCCCAGTGGTCTCTTTTCCCCAGTTTTCCCCACCAAATCACTAATAAGAAATTATTCTGTATACCAATACGCCGATTTCATATCGCAGTTTTCTTACGGGTGTTATCTTATCGTATTTATATGTCAATATACTGGGGGCCGGGACAGGATATTTGGAGTAGCGAATCGCTTTAAGCCTAGCCGTTCGGGGCTGGAACCCCGATTGGGGCAAGAGGTTTTCTTTTCTTCCTACCCATTCAGACCTACCTCGATTCCCATCAAGTTTCCTAAGGAATGGTTATCTCGTCTTTCCACCGGGGGTAAAACAGCAGGGTTGTGACAATGGCCGCCCACTCCACCTGGTGCCGAGCCTGCGAATGGGTGGAGTTGTAGAGGCCAGTTAAAATGTGATGGCACACGCGCAGAAACCAGTTTTCGTCTTTCGGCGAAACGGACGAGTCCATTTAAATCGGCGTGGCGTCAGTTCAGTCGACTACTGGCAGCCGAGATGTGCGCATCAGCGGTACTAATGCCGGATACACCATGTTCCGAGGTAGTGTGAAGGGTACTGGCTACTCACTCAATTCGGCAGTTTCCCTTCCACTTCCCATCCCGTCCGTCGCAGTGTGCCATCACATTTCAACTGGAGTCTACCTCTTTCTCCCCGTCTGTGCAAATTATGACATGTAACGGGCAGACCTTTATCTTTAACATCGACATTCTGAAGTCCGTAACATTCCGCATGTTTGTGTTCCTCTCAGATGGCAAGTACCACATGCTTCCTTCCGGTGAGCTCATGATTCTCAACATCACCGCCAGCGACACCATGCGGTCATACCGCTGTAGAACGCACCATCAGCTGACACAAGAAGCCGTGGTGAGCCGAAACGTCGGACGGATCCAGATGACAGGTGAGTGATGAACAAATGCATTATACCAGGGGTGCAGATAAGTTCTTAACCCGACCAGGAAGGAAAAAAGCTAATGTTTCTCTCAGAATGGCGTGAATTTCCTTCGACGCCGGTGTTTTCAACTGCTAAAGTTATATGTATAGCATCTAATCATGCGGCAAATATACAGGGGTGCTGATAAGTCCTTAGGCCGACCAGAAAGGAAACAAGCTAATGTCTTCTGTAAGAATGGTGTGAATTTCCTTCAGCGCCTTGCCTTGCAGGAAAAATTACTTGGTGACAGCTCGCGTCTCGATATTGTTGAAATCGCACGGTCCCTGACATCCTTCCGAGCTTGTTTCCTTCCTGGTCGGGCTAAGGACTTATCAATACTCCTGTAAATATTTCTTTAACACGTGAAATGGTAACACGGTAGCCTAAACACGGTAAGTAAAGGCTTGTTAATCAAAATTCCACTGGAGAGAAACTTTCATTTCTCCAAGTGCCACGATAAAAGCTATACAGAAATTAAAAAGTGCCCAATAAACCCGTTACTGTCGCAGGCTTCTGGTTACGTAGCCTCTGAGTTCGCTCCTAGGGCAGGGTGCGCGTGATTTGTGGTGGACAGAGTCACGCTGGAACGTGATTTTGTGCGAATTCTTCGGATTTGCACCCTCATTTCCATCGATGATGATGATGATGATGATGATGATATATATTTAACTGCAGATGAGCTGTCACCCGGTGCACGTACATAAATAACGAAATAAGGAGCTAAGAAATTTAAGTCGGGAGGGCTACATGAGAAGCATTCAGTAGCAACTTGGAATCTTGGGATCCATCTCGGCATTCGCTTTTAGACACGGGGAAACCGAGATAAACCTGTGCCGAGGTGGCCAGTCGCAGGACCGTCCGGATAGTGACTTCTAGCCAGCAGTCCGGCAAATAAAGTTGGTTCATATTCCTTCGCCTGTCATCATAATGATGGTCAGTGGGCCCTGTCAGAAGTCTCAGTTAAAAGAGTTTCATCAAACCCGACAGACAGACACCACACAATTGGTGGTCTATGACCCAATTTGTACATAACCAGTGTTTATCGTTTATTGCAATTACGTCTCTATATTATCGAAATATAGATCATTCAGATTATTTGGGATTGTTAGTGAAATAAATATTTCAGATAGAAATTGAAATGCGCATGATTTACCTCTGTCGCAGCGTATGGGCTATTCCTTAGACAGTCACTAGTGAAACAAAATGTTCGATACACTTGCGTATGACGGACTGCAAACTTAATCGTGTGATCCAGAGCTATGAATACTTCCAGTAATATTTCACACAGAGAGAACAGTATGCCTTTATCTTATGTTTGTGTGACCGTGCATCACTGATACAATAATATAAACAGCCAACTAGATGCAACAATAATAATTTATTACTAATTTCAATCAGCTCAACATGTTTCGGGCGATAATTTCGCCAATCCTCAGGAGCACCAGACTGTGTTTACACCTTCTGGTATAAAGCACCGACGATGCTGCTTGCTGGTGACCAGGATGAGGTGGAACTGGCAGGCAGCATCGTCAGTAATTTATACCACAAGCCGTAAACACAGTCTAGTGCAGTGTTTCTCAACCGCCGGGCCGCGGTCCGGTGCCGGGCCCTGACATCAATTTTACCGGGCCGCGAGAGGTTCTCCTGGAATTTGTTATTTTAGTTTTCTAAACAATTTTCACGAATAAATGTTTTATAGTTGATATATTCTGAGGAGGAAAATATTCGTGAATGTGTCGAAAAACCCAGACCCATATGTTGGCCTGAGGAAACTACAATATGTTACAAGATTTCATTAGACCAGTGATTGATAACTAATTTAAATGTAATTATATATTTGTCAACATGCCACACCGTATACATATGTGTACTAATACTCTTTATGATTATATCATAATTAATTATTAATAGTTATTTTAATGTATGAACTT
>Ga0136643_10007437_pt1 | contig 15848 bp, 8 predicted proteins | sample TergutLab28metaG_FD_96883 | JGI IMG/M metagenome (GOLD analysis project Ga0136643, IMG submission 96883) | Labiotermes labralis P1 segment gut microbial communities from Petit-Saut dam, French Guiana - Lab288 P1 (version 3) (version 3) | ecosystem: Host-associated > Arthropoda: Insects >... | reverse complement strand
GCCGGTCGGCGAAGTTAGTGCCAACTTTTGCAGATAAGAGGGGTGTCATGTGGTCAGCGCAACGGGTCCCCACAGCCGTTAATCTCTGTTTTCTAGACCTGGAGCCGCTACTTTTTTCATTCAAGTAGCTCCTTAATTGACCTCACGAGGCTCACGACGTTCCAGACCCACTACTACTCAGAAAATCTGGTAGCGCCGGGGATCGAACCCGGGACCTCTGTATCTGTAACCAGAAAATCTGACCACTAGACCACAGAGGTGGTCGCCCATCTGTACATGGAATTCACAATTTTATGTTATTGTCTTCATGTACAAATTCTTTATGTGTTACACCCTGCTGGTCAGAAAAAGCAGTGAACATTGTTTTGATCCGTAAATTTGCAAGTGAAACTTTATGGGTGTTATTGATGATTTTGTTCTCTGCTCCAAACTCTTCACACTTTGTTTCAGGATTTAACTGAAACACCCAGGATTTACATCCAGTCCCTGATGCAGTTGAGAGTGTGGATGGGAGTGACAGGTCTGGATGTAGAAATGCTGTGTTCCCTTTGCTCATTCACGAGTATGTGAGTGGAGCAAATTCTGCACAGGGTTTCCTCTTTCGAAACTTTGCACAAAGCTCCTGATGAACTGCCTCGTACCTAATGTACATTTCATCTTGCATCAATTTTAGAGTAATTTAATGGTCTCTGCTCACCATTTCTCAAACTTTTGCAACTGTTTCCAGATTTTGAGCCTTTAAAGAGCACCCACTCTTTGCATCATCTTCAGTGTCCTTGCACCTGTCTCTGTATCTCTTAAACCACTTGAAGATTCACATATGAGGTAGAGCTTAAATGAGCTGTTCACTCTTGTTTGATCTGTTACACAGCATATATTGGGATTTCTACCAATATTTTGGAACAACCTGTCATTTCCACCTTAAAGGGTTAAGAAGCGCAGCAGAATCCTGAAATCTTGAGACAGAGCTTCATTTCCTTAAAGGGTTTCTAGCATTGCAGGTGTTTCTGTAGCAACATTTGAAACAAAACGTAATGTTTGCTTGCTGTTCCATGACAAAAAAGACTGCAACTTGTTCATAGGGTTGTTGCAGATAAACTGCCTGAGCTAGAACTTTGTTGTTACTAATCTCTGGCAGTCATACTTTGCCCTAACAGAAGCTGGCTACAATTTGTTTATGTACAAGACCATACTTGCGTGATAGCAATGGCCTGAGAACATGGTAGTTTTTTGACTTCATGTCTTGGTAGCAGTAAGTTGCTAATCTAAACAGTTGCCTTGTATATTGCTTGTCATTGTGTAGCACTGAGTGGCTGAAATGAGTGCAGGTGGGTCTTTCTAAGAGGGAAAACAACAAGAACTCTTACACCCAATGACAAAAAGAAATCCAGTTTCCAATGTGGTGTGTTTGAAAAATAACCCAAGACATTGGATAATGCCTAGAATAATAGGCTTATTGATTCTAAGGCATCAAAGTCAGAAACATTCAGACATAAGTTGCAACACACAAAGTTCAAAATTTTCTAGGTGTGGTTGATATACACTGATTCCTTTGTGAACTGTTTAACATAAATGTGTTAAATTGTAATACTAATTGATCTGCAAGCGTGTAGTGTATCATGATCTATATATTAAATGATGAATTTCTGTTTTTCAGCCCATGAACTACTCTTCATCCTCACCAGGCAATTATGGAGTAAGTGTTACATTTGTTACATTTAATTCCATTGTAGTATTGCACACATTAAATTACAGTACTGATAACAGAAGTTCCTCTTTGTTTTTAAACTTCATGTCAGCTGTAAATATGCTGAGTTCAGTTTATATTTGACATACCAACTGGTGGATATTTGTCTGTAGTTCCTGAACATAATATGTGGAGAACAAAAAATGCGGGCCCTCCACTGGAGTGCTAAAATGGAGCACATGTGGCACGTATCCAATTCCATATGGTTCATCAGACATTTGTTTTCATATATTTATTATCTCACTGAAAATTAAGTAACTGTATCCATATACACAGATGGGCACAGAGTTATATATGCATGCATATGTGTTACTACATCCCATGAGTGCACAGAAATACACAGGTTCACAACAATGTCAAGACCATGACAGCAGCTAAGTTCTCTTCTTATATTTGGTTGCAGTGGGTAGTAATGGAATGTGGAATTTGCTGTCAGTTTTTTTTTTGTGGTTTCATCATTTCTTAATTGCATGTAGATAACTTAATTTGCAATTTTTGAAATATTGTGACATATGTAAAACCTAATTTCTTTTGTTAATGTTTATAATGCCTGAATGGTCAGTCACACTAATCAGCATGTTGAGAGCAAATGTTTGCTATAACTAGAACACCTTAATGACATTGTAAATTGACATTGCATTGAGTCATTGTTATTGTCACATCAAGTGACAAGGCTATGAAGTTATGGTAGAGCAATGGACAATGACAGAAATTGATACAGAGGAGTGATAATTCAGCAAGAGAGTAGGCCATGGGAAGGACATGGACATGACTGAAATTTGGACACTATCTGTCCTCTCAGGTTAAAAAAGCCCACTGTTTCAGAAATCTTCTCATTGTGGGCTTGTTACAAGGAGCTAGGGATTGAGACTCATTGTGTGCTTTTTGGTCTGGGATGATGGACATTGTCTGGATTTTCAGGTATGAGTTTCACATGCCATTATCAGAACCCTGTAATGTGTTGGTAGGACATCAGTGGAAATGGTGTTTAATTGCTACTGAGGACATATTTTCTATTCTTCACAGTTTCTAGGAAGTCATTTAGATTTAGAAATCCTTCTGTCCTTTAGGTACCTGGGACTGTTTTCCTCTGGGGTTTAGTGGCTAGGGTGTGAATTTGACTACTCACCACCATTTTGTAGCTGAGGATAATGTGTAGAGCCATGTCTTCATGGCATGTTGCTTAATTAAGCAATGGTGGATAACATTTACAAAGGAACTGATAAACTTCAGTTGGTTCTCATCTTCATTTCATTTACACATTTGTTCTTTTATATTCCAGGGTCCACCAGGCTCTACTGGGCCACCAGGGCCAGGCACTCCCATCATGCCCAGCCCACAAGGTGAGCCAGAAGTTACAAGTACATTGATGACAGACACACCTGGAAGCTTATCTGAGCAGGATGCTGAATCATGAATGGAACACCTGCACACTAGTGGACTGTGACTTACACCTCTATCCAAGGCACAAAGTATCCTGCATGATATGACTTGCATGGCAGCTGTGTGCAAAGTGGTCTTCTTGGGTGGTGGTGAGCCATGTGAAGATGGTGGTAGTATTGATTGTTCTGGGGACTGTCTTGTACTGTATCAACATGGTTGGTGTGGTGAGTGATGTGGCTGCACATTGTGTTTATATTGGTTGTGTGATTTTGGAGTCTGCATGGACCATGATAACTGTCCATCCAGCTGCACCTACTGCTTCTTGTGTGGTCAGCACTTGGAAAGGACACCAGGCTCCAAGAGCACACTGTATGTGTAAATGGAACGTGCAGCTCTGGTACACGGTGCATTAGGGACAGATAGTGTTTTTAAAATTGTGGCTCCAATGCCATCTTCACACATTTAATCACCCAAAAAGACTTCACTATATCCTGCATGAGTAAGTTCTTCATAACGCGTCTACATCTGCTGTTGACTATCAGACACTTAATCTCAAAATGTTGTGTTCAGAACCCAAGCTTTAATTGTTATTCTATTACCAGCTGTGTGTAATTTTAATTAAACAGTGTTTGTTTTTGTTGCTTTGGCTGATTAGTTGTGTTAAGGCTTGAATGATCAAAAGTGTGAGTTTGTTCATAGGCTTTGTTCTTTGTGTTATTGATCTTCTGGTGCTGCTTGTAGACACTTTGTTTCTATTTGTGATACTTTACTCTGACACTGTAAGGAGCAATGGAATATGAGGCATGCAAAAAGATGGTGAGGAGGGTCCATTTGAAAACACAAAGATGAGATTGACAAGGAATATATTCATTTTAATGGTTTGTAGATTTGCATCTAGTGTCATTCTCTTTTTCTTTTCTTTTATGTTTATTACATTAGGCATTTAATCTTCATAGTTAATGAAGGATGTTTGTTATTGAGATTTTGCAAGGAGTGCTGCAGTTTTGGAATGTGATTCTGTGTACTGAAAATTATAGATGTCCTTAATTGGGAATATTTTCAACTGTTAGGAACTTGATAGAGAATTTTAACTTCCTGAATATGGAATTTGAGATTCAAATATGAGGAATATTAAGATAATAGTGTAATGAAATGTAACACTGTGCAAGATGGCAAATAGGTACCAGTGTTGCAGAGAAGAATGTTGTCTCCATCTTGAGGGTAGTCTTGTGCACTGAAAACGGAGGCAGCAAGTTTCTTCAGAAACTGCTGGTGCCTGTTCACCAAAATACAGGGAATCATATCTGGTGAGACCATAATCTGAACTCTTGATAAATATTTGATGCGTGTTGACAGGAGGGATATTTGTAGAATGATTGGCAACCAAACAGCAGGTTAAGTGTTACAGGGTAAGCTTAATTCTTTTAATGCATCTACATTTAATTTATTTGTTGCTGCCATGCTGCCCCTCTTATTCTTTACATTTATTGCATGTACATTACTCATGAAATGTAACTTTCCTTTGAAAATAAGCAGGGGAATTACTGCTTTTGTTAGCATATATCTGTTTTCAAAGAACCATTTAAGAATTTATTAGTTATATTATGTAGAAGGTAAATCTTTTTTCAGGATGTGAATGTGTGATGTTAGAAGCACAGTTACACACATATTAGTATAAGGCTACTTGTAATATAATGTGGATATACAAGTGCTTGTTAATAGACCTTGAATTATTGTGAATAATGTTAGACTGCAGTTAAAATTAATATTAACTTATCATATCTGGTAGCAAATTAGCAATATTTTTTATACGTCTGTGTTGAAGCTGTTTCTGTTTTATTCTTCTTTTCCTTCATTGCATGAATTTTCTTATTTTGAGTCACCACATAGTACAGATCTTTTGTTTAAAGTCTGCATTCACTTATACAATTTGGATGATGACAGAAGCACTGATTGTATACTTTGTTTCTAGGTTCTGTGGGTCCCTATTCCCCTGCTAGTCACCGAATGCCCACTCCCAGTCCTGTGACAAGACAAGGTGAATACTGATTATGTAGGATATAACCTGCAACCTGTTCATTTCCACAGTCTCCATCTGCCTTTCTTACTTCCACCCTGTTATTGCTTTGGAATGTAGTATATTAGAGTTGTGTTCATGGCAGTAGGGATTCGTTTTGTGGGCTTGTCGGTTATGACAACATGTAGTCTGGTAGATCAGTACAGCATTTTGGAGGATCATCTTCATTTTCTGAGTCACTCTAACTCTGAAAGTGGAGAAAGTATGTTTGTCCAAAATATTGCTACTACCTACCCACCTACCCACTTACCTACCCGTGAAACTACAGCACAGTGTTGTAACCCACAAGACCACAATGTGAGCATTATAGAGTCATGTTCTGGAGGAAGCTCCAAAATGTTAATATTGTTATTTGTGATGGCCCTGACAAGTTGAATGCTAAGGCACACCTTATTCAAAATTATTTTGGTCGGTAATTTTTTTATATGCATAATGTGTCAACAAACAGTAATACACAAGATATTTCTCATTGTGACTGTATAGCAATGAAATCACTGCAGGTGACTGAGCGATATGAAGGTAGGTTAGGGTTCATTCTTTGGAGATTGTCTATGCCAGGATCATCAGAGGTTGGTACGATAGTGATGTAGCCACATGTTGCATTTATAGCTTTATGCAGCCCACTGGATATAAGTGTAATGTGGGCTGTGTCATTCATCATTTCAACTTCTGCTGATTCAGACAGTCTCCAAAATGTATCCTAACTTTATTTCCATGCAGCTGATCTTGCAAGAAGCCTTCAATGCAGTAGCAGTATTGTCTCCAGTACTGTCTTCCCATTATGTGATGCATTAGGAAACTGATTAGACATAGTCATGTGCTCTAAATTTGATTTTGAAGTTCTGATACAATGGTAATAAAAGGAACACTGAGCAGAATACCAGAGCTTCCTGTGTAAAGGATTACATAGCTATAACAGGCCAGTAGCAGGCGTCGATTATTTCACCCATTGTGATTTCAAAATTTGTTTCCTTGTCACTCATATAAAGAAAGTTGATATTCTTCAGTTACATAATTACTGAAGGGTAATCAACTGTGGTTAATGAAGACAAAATTTATGATGCCATGATAGCCTACTTGATAGTAGGAGTCTATCAAACAAGCCTGCACTTTTCATTTACGTATTTGAATTAGTCTTGTAAATGATATATCATAATGGTTTAATAAGTGCCAGTATATAGAACTATTTATAAAGCACTGAGTTTCATATATATTATTTATGATCTGATGTAAAGTTTTTTTATGAACAATTTTTTTTTATTTGTGGACTTAAAGATGTTTTTCCATGTAACTTCCCCAAAGAGTTTCTAAAGTAGGGAGTTTTTGTAAGAATTACCTAAATATATTTATTTTTTTTTCCAGTATGTTAGTACTGTGCATGTTATTTACAAGGTGATGCAGTTTTGAAATGTGTAATGTCATTATTCTTAAATTTGTACACCATGCTTTTAAGTAATGGGTTACTTCATAAACATTTTAGTTTCTTATGCATATAACTATGAAGCAACATGTCAGTAATTGTTGCCAAAAGAAAACAGTGAGACACCACTAAAAAGAAAGCCATTGTTACGTACTTTATTTAAAATATACACTTTATAAAGTAAAGTGAGTGACAACACATGTCATATATTTAAAACTTCAAGGTGATGTGTAAGTATGTCATTGACACAAAAAAGGGTTATAGTGTACCCATTTGAATCCCACTGAAATTAAGGAGTCTTGTAGCTCTAAAAGTTAAACACATTATGGTTGTGAAATTTTGTGTCCTAAGGCTGCACAATTCCAGCTGTTTCTATTAGTCACTATTACTTGCCAGGATTGCCATTCCTTTTACCAACAACTGAGGCACACTCACATCTTTTCATCTGTCTGATGCCTTGTTTTCTTACATGGAATAATGTTAATATTCTCTGTATTGTACATTTTGTTCCTGCTTATGTGGCAGTTTTGTAATATCATTAATGCTCAAAATTGCATATTTAGTGCAAGATGTTTTATTTAAATGAAACATTACACATCCTAAACAAATGGCATATATTTACATGGTGTGGTAATGTTTGTGTGCATGAGATGTCAACTGGTAAAGAGAGTTGTGTCTCATCACAGTCACAGAACAGCCCTTATGATAACTTCTTCAGCACATACTGCATGTACCCAAATATAAGACAAGAATTTTTTTCTTAATTATCATCTGAAGAATGGAGTGTTGCATTGTAATTGCACACAAATAAATGTCTTTTTTATAGATATATGCCTTAAAATTGAGTATTGTAATGGGGAGTTGTCTTGTATGCAGTGTTATCATATATTCAGTAAATAGAGTATTGCTGTAGAACTTAAGCCTCAAGACTTCCAGAAGAAAAGACATTCCATTTTCATCTCAGAATTAGTGACCAGGAACCAATGCTTGTCTGCATACCAGAGTCATCTGATGGGAATCTCTGTGCATGATTTTCTGTGATCTTCTAAGAGCTTTATATTATTTTTTGAATTTCTTGACATGAACATGCTTTCCTTTATGTCATATATGCCATATTTCTATTGCTCCACTATACTGCTCTTTCTGTTTATTAACCTCTAATACAAATTTCTAGTAGAAAAATATTTCTGCTTTTTTACACTGTTCTCCATTGTGCATACTTGGCAGATGTGCACACACTACATTATTTTGGTTCTGGCTTTAAATGGCATATACAAAATGAAAGAGCCTTCCTCTTGTAACTGTTGGAAAGCCTTGATTGAACTCCGTGTAACAGTGTCAGTTGAGTTCTTGAAAGTCTGGCAGCTTTGTGTGTGTTCCATATGGTGCTGTTACAAAATGCTTTACTTGGCATAATTTTGTTTCTTTGTTCTCTTCTGGCACTGGCTGGAATCACATTTTGTAACTTGTTGTCAGCTACTGTGGTCATTCTTGTTAATGCTGATCCTGGTTTTTTTTTTTTGCACTGTGTTGCAGTGACAAAAACTTGCCCCTTTCCCAGACCTTCTTAAGCCGCAGTTCCTCTGATGAGGCAGTGTCCTATTCTCTTATTCCTATTCTTGTTCCTACTTTCTCTCCACTGCATGGGAGCCCAATGTCAGATCCCATAGTACAGTTAGTTGAACAACACTGTGTGTGGTGAGCCCTTGGATGTTTGATCCCGCAGGAACATTTTTTATAGTATCATATCCGATACTGTTTAACTTACGGTACAGAAAAGTGAGCAAAATCGTGTGTGATGAGCACTTGGATGGGTGAACATGTGTGAGAATTTCTTATATATTGCCACGTTTGCCATTGCCTAGCCACCATAGTAGAGAAAGTTGACCCAATGGCACATAAATTTCTTTGATCTGTCATCTGATTATCCAACACTCCTGATAATCCGACAGTTGAGGAAAATACTCCTCAGTACATTTTACCAGAAAAAAACTTCATCAATGAAACAGTCATATCTCAGGGACATATTCAAAGAGGCCTCCAAGAGTGTCTGTACATCAACCATTGTGGTATCTCCTGACCCTTTGTCTCCTACTTCATCATCTTCTTCAGCTGTGATGGCTCCAGAAAGCACGGAAGAGGACCCCGATGACCCTGAACCAGCAGATTAAGGAGCTATCCAGATAGTTACTCCTCTGATTAGTTGTGCAGCCCAAGTATAGGAGCAGTAACAAAAAATTGCCTTTAAGAACTTAGGTCAGTATAGGTACTGTGTTATAATCTGGAATATCTTGATAATCTGTCACCTATCCAGTCCTGTGGGTGCCAGATGAACAGGATTTTACTGTGTATATGTTAATGTGCAGTGCGATGCTTAAAATGCTGTACTTCATGTATCTGCTCTTGTGCATCTCCCTTTAAATTCTGGTCTTCTGCAGATCACTATGGGCATTTAATTCTGGGCTGCAGATCACTATGGGCCTTTAATTCTTCTGCCGAAGGGTTAAGAAGCAGTGTATGAGGTGAACACTTTGATGGGCGTCCACACCAAAAACAATGTGCCATTGGCTTTTATGTAGCCCTGAAAAGGGTTATTGTGTCATAATTTACTTTTCACCACCTGGGCATTAGCCCCTTCCTCCCTCCTGTGTGCCTGAGGAGCCATCTACCTTTGTATAGAGCCTTATTTTTCCTTTCTTTCTAGACCCTCAAGAAGAATGTACTAAGTTCTCCTGAAATGTCAGGAACACAGCTGCCTGCTACATGGTGCAAAAATATAAAAACAGGGCAAACATTAACAGTGAATCACCATGGAAACTTCAAATTGGAATCTAAACTTGGAAAATTCTACTTTCTTCTAGTTTTCATGTTTTCAGTAATTTCATAATTACATCCTATTAAACAGAACTGTATACCATGTTAAGTTATTTAAATAGAGTAATGATTTTCATTCCAGGGTGAAGTTTTTACTCTAAAGAATGGAGAAGAAATATTTCTTAGGTTGGGATGGATTTTAAGTCAGTGGGTTTGTCATTTCATACAATGACCACTTGACTGCATTACCAAGCAATGCATGTGTGAAAAAATTGTGACTTTATGATACTGCTGGGTGCTTCTTTAGTTTTCTGGAATGTTCAATGACTAGCAGATAATATCTCCAGTATACGAGTAATAGAAATAAAGAGTGTCACTTGAAAGAAAACCGGAGACTGGAGTTTAAAATAATGAAATATAATTGTCCTTTGGTGTTAAAAAGTGTGTTAGGTAAGCGATGGTGCATGTTATAATTCATTCCATGGATTCGTAAGTTTGGGCATTGGAGTCGTATTTAGGTAAACATCACTAAAAGCTAGTGTAACAATAATTGCATTGATTTAAACATACAGTGTGCATATCAGTTTATGGGTGGAAGGGTGATCACTTTCCATTGAAGTACAATAAGGAAGAGTAAAATAAGAACCAACATAAAAAAAATATTGGTTTCAGAGCCTCTAACTGTGAGTGCTTCTCATAGAGAGGTAGGAAATTACAAGAGACTGGTGGTGACTGCTGTTGGTCCCAATACTTGAATGGATGAACACATAATGGTGCTAAATAATGTGTACTGGACATGTAAACCAGAGGGTGGGATGTAAAGGTCCGCTGTGCAAGTTTCTGATGATTTTTTGTTTTGTACCCAGTCAGTTGTTTTGTTAGCAAAGTGATGAGTTTTGACAAGTTGGAATATGGGTTTCCCATTGAATGTTGTTCGTGACTTTTTGGTGCGCAGCTGTTGTTGCAGTTCTTGATTATGAGATCCTGTCACCTTTGTCATGCATCATAATCACCATGCTGTGTACATGTACAGTATATATGTCTTGTAACAAGTATATAAGAATTTATGTATTGGAATAACTTTGTTGATTACCGGGATTGTTTTTTTACTGAGAATAGGGTGGGTTGGGAGGGGGGGGGGGCTGTCTTCCAAGTTGTGAGGGGGGGTAGTCTGGTAGGAATTCCAAAACATTTTGAAGTTACCTGCAGCCTCTGTCATCAGGGTAGAAAAATATGAGGGTAGATGTATCTCTGAACCAGACTGTATGATGTCACAACACAGGAGATGGTGTTATTTATAGTTGTCACAGTAACACCCCCTCATGTCTTGGTGTTAAGTTTGTTGACAAGTGTCTGAGGTAGCATTCTTCTTGCAGGTATGTTAATATCGAAAGTGTGAATTGTCATAAGGCGACATTCATTGTATGTCTCTTGATAGTTACTATACTGGTGTATCAGGGCTATTATTCTGTGGATGCTGAACATTATCACAACTGATAGGGAAGGGAAAGAACATGTGTTTATCGCAGTAATACCAAACACTTTAGTGTTCTTTAAATATTTTAAGACATAGTGATTTTATTTTGGTGTGAATTCAGCATAAGTTTCGTTACAGAAAAGTAAGATTTATAAAGGATTATTAATTTTTTATATTTAAATTTGTACCTTTGTTTGTGCATGGGGATAGTAAGTAGTACAGGTTAGTTAAAATGTGAGGGGTAGGTACATTTTAGATATTTAATGGTGACAGTTAAATGCATTACATGTGTTTGTTCAACATTTTCTTTCTCATATATATTTTTAAGTTATTTTTTAATGTCATATTGCGGTGAACTAATTTGGGTGCAAAGCTTGATCCTTTATCCTTATGAAAACAAAAACTTGGACATTGACGGTCCTGATAGGTGTTTTGCATTTTTCCTATCCCTGGCTGGAGAGTGCCAGCATATATCCACATGTGTTCCAGAATTCAGAATTTTTTGGATTTTAGAAAGGTGATATGGTGGATATACCATAAAAAATGTAACATCCCCAGTGGGATCTGGGACAGCACCTCATAATCAAACACAGAACTATTTCTGCAGTGAATTGTATGAATATTCACACTAAATTGGGTAAATAAAGACTACACTGTTACAGTTTATTTATGTACTGTAGTAATAAACTGGTAAATGAAATAGTGGGTTGAATATAGACCATAAATAGTGTAGTACATTTTATTTCTAAAGAAAACTTCAAACATATACAGGGTCAAAATAAGCTAAATACCTGTACTTATACCTGCAATAAATGCTTATTACTTGCGGCTGCTTGTGGATCTTGGAGAAGAGGGTACATCGGTATTCATTGTCATTGTCATTGGTTGGAGCTGGAGATGGGACAGGAACAGGATTGTCAAGTGATTAAGTGATGAAGCAGCACTATGACAGATGGCCTTTTTAAAGACTTCTTTCATTGTCGTCTGTCTCATTAACGCAGGTTTCACTCTAAGCAGTCTCTCTTCAGTTGAGTAGATAGTCATAATCTCTTGCTGACAAATACACATTGTGCCAGGCTAGCAGTTAACTGACAACACATTTTCACCATACAGTGTATGGGGATTTTTTCATGTGTTCACAATGTTGTCACCATCATCATTATCATTATCATTATGCTTATTTGTATTTAATACCATTTCTGAAATTTTGCCATCACTGAAGGAATGCACAATAGGTGCATCATTGTCAGTGTTCAGCATTTCTACATTGTCAGCTTCCTCTAACCGATATACACTTCCAGCTGACAAATTTTTGACATAAGTAATGATGCTTGATATCATTTTGTTCTCATTAGTGACACAGAATCCTTCAAAGTCTTCATTTGCAGGTTAATTTTCAAACACCATTGTAAGCCAAAATCTGTGCCCAGCAAGTTGTTAATCTTGATTTATTAACATCATTCCAAGCATAAGCGTCTGCATAAATGGCATCATTAATATTCCTCACTGACACACCACAATCAAGCTGCTGCAGTAACTCCAATTTCTACGCTACTATAATGACAGATACTTCCCTTTCTTCTTTTCACGTGTCTGTTACTATTTTTGACTAAAGTCACAAAATGACACAAAAAAAAAAATCAGTGAACAGCAGAGGTGTATACATCTGGTAGGAATGCTGAGACACAATTGATGGCTCAGACCTGTGTCATGGGTGGCCCAAGTCAAAAACTTTAGCTCTTCATTGCTTTTGGATTTCAGAATTGTGGGTAAGAGCTTGTGCACCTGTGTTTTATATCAAACTTGTTCATTGCCGCTTACTTCTACATTCTTTCCAACTTATTATTTATTAATTATCCTTCCAATATGTGCTGTGTTGTTGGAGCTGGTGACAGCAGGGTGCAAATCAAATATATATATATATATACAGGGTGTCCCAGGAGGAATGTGCCAGACTTCGGGAGGGTGTTCCTTATGTTAAAGTATACTGATATAACCCAAAACACCTATGTCCAAAGTTGAATGGTTACAGAGATAATGGCCAGAGAAGTTTGAAACTTTGACAGCTGTTACACACTTATTGATTACCAAAAAATATTAAAACTGGCAGGAATATGTGGTTTCTGTAATGTTAATATCTGTACTTAACATCAAACTAACTTGTGAGTGACATAAAGCCATTAAATTGAACTACAAAAACACTTGCACTCTTGTTATAGTTGTCCTTAGGGTTACAAGCACTATACATGAGAAAGCCCAGCTTTGACGTAACATGGCTGACTGCGCAAAGTGTCATGCAGGCACAGTGAACACTGCATTCCACAGTCAAGGCCGTTAGCATTGTCACTTGACGTATCAGCTGTGCAGGTTGCAGTATTTGGAACCGCAAGAAGCCCACACTTTTCTCTGGCCATTATCTCCGTAACTGTTCAACTTAGGATATAGGTGTTTTGGGTTATATCGGTATACTTTAACATAAGGAACATTCTCCCGAAATCTGGCACATTCCTCCTGGGACAACCTGTATGTGTATATATATATATATATATATATATATACATTTTATTGAAGGGTGCGGTTTTCAGGGTAGTTGGTCATATTTATTACTTGACTCCAGACCTGCCGATTTGTTGTGCAGCACATTTTACCACATACGTCACTAATGGAAGTGAAAGCAATTTAGAAAGTGTAAGTTGAAAGTGATCACTTTGCAGACCAAGGCATAAGTGGGAGGTTACATTATACTATATGTGGGGGAAATAGGTTGTGAAGGTTTGTACTGGATGATATTTGGTTGTAATATGATCCAGCAACAGATGGCATCATAGTACCAGTAGACTGTCAACACCATTATAATCATTGTTGAGTACTAGAATGGTTGTACAAATCCTGGGTACCAGGTCACCATGGAAACTACGTTTTGTATGGCGGTGCCTAATATTTGTGAACCCTCAATGTGGAACTAGCCTCACATCACCCTCCTGGCACCCAGAATCTTGAGGTGGCTCCTAGATTTTTGGAAAATTTGTGAAACCCTGGATTAGTGTCTTCTCTTGCATCTTTATCTGTTCCTTGGTTGTTGTGGACCTCTTATGTCTCCTGGTTTATAATTCAATACTTTTTTTGCTATCTTCTGTCTTCTGCTCTCTGTCGTTATTCCATTTTTCTGTGTATGCATCATTTGTTCATTCATTCATTGTGTCCATGTTGATTTATTTTCTGAATTGGAAAATGCATTCTGTATGTGGAGAAGCCATTTCATATTTGTGAATCTGTGGAAGAGTTCCACAAGTAGTGTATTTGGGTACATGCAGAGTCTATTGTTTAACACAACCCTACTGCAGCTGTCAGTAATATTGCAGGAAGTTAGATGCTAAATATCTGCTGCTCACAGGATAAAAGCTTTCACTTTAATTTGTGCCTTCATAATGAATATTTACCTGTGGATGGTGTTTATGCAATGAAATATGTGGCCAGATGTGTTAGTTAAATTCAGGAGTGTCATGTACATGAAACATCTGTTTACATACTGAACTAGAATTGTCATGGGCAGTGTGTTTACCAGAAACATAGACCTAATTGGCGTCTTCTCATCTTGTCAGTTGTGTCCTTCAGAACTTGTCCAGATTAGCAGTTGTAGTAGATACACCTAGTGGGATATACTGTGTACTAATAGCCATTTTATTTAAGCATTGCTGATGGGAATATGCACACTTTAGGCTTAATTGATGTCTTCCTGCCTTGCTTTGAATGCTGTTCCTTGAGTTCCATCACTGTAGTTGATCTGGTGAAGTTTAGTATGCCATATTTGTGCAAAATCTTCATGTATGATAAACTAACCTCTTGAAATTTTCCATTCTTTGGCCATGGCAAGATAGCCCAGATACATTTTCACAAGATACACTTCTGGTATTGTCATCACCCTCATGGATGTTTCTAGTGTTATCTGTCTGTTGCTGTGCTATGGTTTATAATTTGTATATTCTTACCAGTGTATGTCTCATTACCTTGTAATAGTAAGGATTTCTGAGTTTGAACATGGTGCCTTGACTCTTCCCATGTGCACGTAGTGCAAGGATAACATTACCTTTTAACAGATGAATGGGGCAGTGCTGTCCTCTTACATTACACCCTTTTTCTCTGAAAGGGAAAGTACTTTCTGCAGTGGGTATGTAAATTGAACAGTGCTTTGGCTTGAGCAGAAACATGAGATTTTGAAGGCCATATGCTAAAGCTTAAGTGTAAATGGACAAAAATGCATGACACTTGTAGCATCATTGATGCCTGGGCAGGCAGGTGTTCTTGTATCATTCCAAGAAGTAATATTCCAGTGAGTCTTCCTCACTTGCAACAAATTTCAGAACATACTTCAGCCCTTTTCAATGCTACAGAAAGTGACATGATACAGATTGTTTTGTTCTTGTCTTGGTATATTTGATGTTCTTTGGATGGTTCAAATTCATCAACTTTAAAATATTGTATGACTTTTAGAGCTAAATAAGTTATGAGTTTTCATTTTCACATGTTGGCTGTGTGATAAGCCAGGCCCTCTCGCGTCAGTTTTATATAAGTTTTAAAAAGGTCCATGTGGATTCCAGTTGTAGAATATAGCTCTGAGGCTTCTTCTTCTTCTTCTTCTTCTTTTCTTCTTCTTCTTCTTCTTCTCCTTCTTCTCCATCTCCTTCTTCTTCTCCTCCTCCTTCTCCTCCTCCTCCTCCTTCTTTATTCTTTCTTCTTCTTCTTGCTTTATTCTTTCTTCTTTATTCTTCTTCTTTCTTCTTCTTCTTTCTTCTATGGCGCTACAACTCTAAATTCTTGGCCTTCTCAACAATATCCTGCCATGTAAGGCGATCCTGGACTTGTTTGGCCCACTTCGTAAGCTTCATCTTCTTCAGACCATTCCTGACATCATCTTCCCATCGAGACTTGG
>Ga0136643_10007436_pt1 | contig 15850 bp, 14 predicted proteins | sample TergutLab28metaG_FD_96883 | JGI IMG/M metagenome (GOLD analysis project Ga0136643, IMG submission 96883) | Labiotermes labralis P1 segment gut microbial communities from Petit-Saut dam, French Guiana - Lab288 P1 (version 3) (version 3) | ecosystem: Host-associated > Arthropoda: Insects >... | reverse complement strand
CTTAAGTATTTGAGAACACGTGAACTCTTCTTTAAGTTTTTTCTCTAAAATTCGGTATATCAACAGGCTTATGAAACAGGTTAGAAAGTGAGCTTTAATGCGTTCATCCAACTTTAAGTATACAGGTCTCGCTCTAAATTCGGATTTCATGATCCGAAAACATTCCTCTATCTCCCAACGCCTATGATTGACTTTGACGATAGCTGATATGTCATCTTCCAAATTGGTGCAGACTGCGTAAATACCGTCATAAGCTTCTTCATCTCCAAAGTGTGTTGTCACAACACATTATTGCATTTGTGTCAAGCGGATTTGCGCAAAAAAACAGGGCAAAGCCCTTTGTTTTGTTGATTTTTTCCTTGCTGTTATGAATCAAGTGTCAAACGTCCGAGTATAATTCATCTGGGCATATATCAATTCCTCCTGCCCATTCAAGAGATATGGGGCTAATTTTTACAGAGTTAAATATGGGTGGCGACTTTAATGGAGCATAGAAGCTATCACTCAAATATGGTGCAACGTCAAATATGCGTTTCTCCTTGTTGTCAAATGTTATGAGCAGTTTATATTCTTTGAGCGCTTTAACGGCTATTGGATAATAACTTTCCACCTTGTTACCCCTCCAATTCTTTGATTTCTATTATCTCATCGTTTTCGTTCAGTGCAATCCATGAATCGATAATTTCATCTTCTCGAAGCGCAACCCACGCTTCAACATATTTTTGCTGCTTGCGATGGCGCTGATTGGTGATGCCGGAGTCAGTGTTTTATGGAGTGTTAGTGTAGAGGAAGCACGCAAAATCATCTCTGCCTTATCCTACACGTTTTTCCACTTGACTCCTTGTGGTGTGTCTTCTAATACTATACCCATTTCGCTGAGTTTGTCGCGGATTTTGTCCGCTTCAGCCCAGTTTTTTTCTTTTCTTGCATTTTGCCTTGCTTCAATGAGCGTCTCAACTTCTTCATCAAGATCTACAGCATCTCCGCTTGCGTAGAAAACTCCCAGCACTCCCGCAAGTTCATTAAGTATTTCCAATGCGGCATTGGCAAACTCTTTTGAGGACGCCTGTTCCGCAGCTAAAGTGTTGCTCTCACGCACAAGTTCAAATATTACGGAAATCGCATCCGCTGTGTTGAAGTCATCGTCCATGGCTTCGATGAATCGATCTCTATAGCGCGGAAGCGTACTAATAAATGCTTTTTCATTATCACTTAGATTATCCGCGCCGTTTTCGACAATAAACTCAAGTGTGCCTTTTGCAGTCTTTAACCTCTCAAGCGCTGCCTTTGCTTGCAACAATATTTCCCCGGAATAGTTTAGAGGGCTTCTATAGTGACTCATGAGCATAAACATCCTGATAGTTTCGTAACCATAAGCCTCTGCCGCATCGCGGACGGTGAAGAAGTTCCCGAGTGACTTCGACATTTTCTTGCTGTCTATACTTATAAATCCGTTATGCACCCAATAGCGCACAAATTGCTTGCCATTGCATCCCTCAGATTGGGCGATTTCATTTTCATGATGCGGAAAAATGAGATCCTGTCCACCACAGTGTATGTCGATGGTTTCGCCGAGATATCTGCTCGCCATCGCTGAACATTCAATATGCCAACCCGGTCGACCTTTGCCCCAAGGTGAATCCCAGAAGGGCTCTTCCGGTTTTGCAGCTTTCCAAAGTGCGAAATCCATAGGGCTTTCTTTTACATCGGCGATATCAACCCTCGCTCCTGCCTGTAGATCTTCAAGCGGTTGGCGGGAGAGCTTTCCGTATTCTGGGAAATGCGCTGTCCTGTAATATACATCGCCATTTATTTCATATGCAAATCCCTTTTCAATTAGCCGCGAAATCATTGTAATTATCTCGTTAATATTCTCGGTTGCTTTGGGATGAACAGTCGCGTCTCGCACGCCGAGACCGCGTGCATCAATCCAGTATTCTTCGATATATTTCTCCGCAAGTTCTGCGCTCGTTATGCCTTCTTGATTTGCTTTTGTGATGATCTTGTCGTCGATATCTGTGAAGTTCTGTACATAAGTTACATCATATCCTTTGTATTCAAAATAACGGCGCAACACTTCAAACATTATAAGCGGGCGGGCATTTCCTACGTGAAATAAGTTGTATACTGTCGGACCGCATATATACATCTTTACCTTTCCGAGTTCAAGTGGTATAAATTCTTCCTTTTTCATTGTCATTGTATTATAAAGTCTCATAATTGACCCTCCAAGCATGTCAGAAGCTTTAAGCAACGCTCCTTGTATTTTTCAGCAATTATCAATTCAGCGGTATCTATGCATGAATGCATAAATACCGCTGATGTAAATTAATTGTTGGCATCCTATGCAGCGAAAATTTTATCACAAAGTACCCCGCACTGTCAATCAACGTGCAATATCCGGTTATATCTGTATGTCTCCTTTTGTTTTGGCGTTTTCGATAAACTCCATAAAAGCTTGTGTGATTATCTTTTGCCCTTCGGTGTTTGGATGAGTGCCATCCTCACATAAAAGGAGATTCAGATTCCTGTGGTTTAAAAATGCGCCGCGCAAATCCACTAAAAGTGTGTTGGTTTCAGCCGCGATTTTTTCCACAGCTCTGGAATAGTTCTCTTGCCATCGATATATGAGATGCACATCACCCAGCCACTTTAATACATTTGCTTTATTCAGGTCGTTGCAAAACCAGTGAAAAAACTTCTGTGCATCAAGCGGAGGCAGAGTGGTCAAAATCGGACGTATGCCATTTTCTTTTAATAGCACAATAATTTTATGGTATGTTTCTACAAAAACCTCAAGTGGTGTATTCGGCAGATGGTTGTAGTCCGGACTTTCGGCCACAGCACACCAGTTATAGTCGCAGTCATTGCCTCCGAAATCCATTAATACCGCATCACAAAAAGGTTCATTCCCTCTCAATCGCTTCTCGATCAGCGCAAGTCCCTTCGTTACCGTACAACCAAATTTTGCGAAGTTTTTTACGCTTAAATAATGCGTTTTTTCTATCTTCTCGACATCTATGTTATTGTTGATATAGTATCGCAAACTTTGAGGATTTATCTGTATCCCTTTTAATAGCGAATCTCCGAAAATTTCCACTTGCTTCTGGCTATTCACGAGTTTCCCTCCTCTTTCTTTTACTGCATTAGTGCAAATCTCTTCTTGGCACAACTCGGTATGCATTTAAGTATGACCGCTGATGCGTCCGGCGTTTGAAATCATCAGTTTTATGCGGTTTTCTTGGTTGATTTTTGTCGCGCCGGGATCATAGTCAATGGCAACGATGTTTGAGTCCGGATAATCGTCTTTAAGTCGCCTTATCATACCTTTGCCAACAACATGGTTCGGCAGGCAACCAAAGGGTTGAGTGCATACTATATTATTAGTTCCTGTGTGAATAAGCTCAAGCATTTCTGCTGTCAGAAGCCAACCCTCACCCATTTTATTACCGTATCCGAGATATCCTTTTATGAGCTTTTGTAAATCAGAGAATGCACCCATCGGGCGAAAAACCGGCTGCGTTTTCACCGCTTCAATCATGTCTTGTTGCAGTCCTTCGATATATCGCTGAAATGTTCCTGCAAGCAACTTTTTGAGCTTATTCCCATGGTATAGGTCAACATCAACGGCTCTGTTGTTTATTTTGAATATCATGAAATCTGTAAGACCCGGCACCACCGGCTCGCAGCCCTCTGCAAGCAAAAATTCCTCAAGCCCATTGTTTCCGAGCGGAGCATATTTTACATATATCTCGCCGACCACACCCACACGTGGTTTGTCTCGTTCACCTGAGATTTCGATCATTGCGAAATCGGCGGTGATTTTTTTCATTATATCAAACATTTCCTTTTTGCGAAGCCCTTTTCCGTGTCCGAACATTTTTATTAGCTCATTTGTCCATTGCTCTGTCAGTTTGTCGGACTCGCCTGCGGTTTTTTCATATGGCTTACATTGGTTTGCCAGCCATACAATAAGATCTCCATAAATCATGCCTGCTGCTAGGCGGCGAATTATAGGAAGCGACATCTTGAATCCAGGATTTGTGTCCAACCCCGAGAGATTTACAGATACAACCGGAATGTATGGCATCCCTGCTTTTTCGAGTGCTTTTCGGAGCAAGTGTATATAGTTTGATGCGCGGCATCCACCGCCTGTCTGTGATATCAGAAGGGCAATTTTGTGTTTGTCATATTCCCCGCTGTTGACGGCTTCCAGCAGTTGTCCTATAACCAGCAGCGCGGGGTAACAGGTATCATTGTGTACGTATTTAAGTCCTGTTTCTACAATGCCGCGATGTGTTGTGGTTAACATGTCGATTTTGCAGCCGTATAGTTCGAACACTTTTTTCATCATGGAAAACGTGACCGGCAGCATTTGCGGCATTAACAATGTATATTCTTTTTTCATTTCCTTTGTAAACAGGAGTCTTCCGTTTTTGTCATAAGTTAGTTTTGCCAATTTATGTTCCTCTCAGGTTGGTGTTGGGCTAAGGTCATGTCCATTGCGGCAATCAGTGATCTCAAACGTATTCTTACAGCGCCGAGGTTGCTTATATCGTCTATTTTCAACTGGGTATAGAGCTTACCGCCGGATTCGAGTATGTCGCGAAGTTCATCTGTAGTAATTGCATCTGTTCCGCAGCCAAATGATACAAGCTGAACCATTTGCATATTTTTGTGCTTCAACACAACTTCGGCGGCATTAAACATCCTTGCCTGATATGTCCATTGGTTTAGAACCTTGCGCGGTTCTTTTCCGAGCTGTCCGGAAATCGCGTCTTCCGTGATAAGGACAAGCCCCATTGATGATACTAGCCCATCAATGCCATGGTTGACCTCAGGATCGGCATGATATGGTCTGCCCGCAACAACAATGATCCGTTTTCCGTTGGCATTTGCATATTCTATATATTTTTTAGCTTCTGATTCTATATCTCCAATGAACCCGGCATAAGCATCATAAGCTGCTTTTGCCGCGGCTTTTGTTTCTTTTTCGCAAATCCCAAAATGCTCCTTGAAGTATTTTCCGGCTTTTATCATAAAGCCGCGCTTCTTGTGCAATCCAAAATAGGGAATCAGAAAATTCGCATTTTTCAAGTCCGGCATGTTTGCCGCAAGCAACTCAGGATAGTACGCCACAACAGGGCAGTTATAGTTATTGTCACTGATGCCTTCGTCGAAATTATATGGCATACATGGCAAAAATATCGTTTTGATGCCCATTTCAAGCAGTGATTGTACATGTCCGTGCATCAGTTTCGCGGGATAACATACTGTGTCTGATGGGATTGTACGTTGTCCGAGAAGATACAACCGACGTGATGATTCTGCTGAGAGAACAATTTCGAAGTCAAGTTTCGTAAAGAATTCATACCAGAATGGAAGATTTTCAAACATATTCAGCCCAAATGGTATCCCTATTTGACCGCGAGTTCCTGTCCCGGCACCCTTGCCTTGCATCAAGCGAAGTTTATCGTATTTGTATTTCATCAGATTTGGCTCGCTCGTCGCCCCCATGCCAAGTGGCTTTGAGCAACGGTTGCCGGAGATGAAGCGGCGACCACCGTCAAATATATTAATTGTCATGCTGCAGTTATTTGTACATAGACCGCATGTTGCAGGTTTAGATTCATGAGTGAAGTTATTTAAGGCGGTTTTATCAAGAATTGTGGATACGGAAATCTTGGGTGGGCTAACCTCGTTCGTCTCAACAGAGTTTTTTTTGAAATCGTGGGTATGGGCATCCGCCGCTGTTAGTGCTGCACCGTAGGCACCCATAAGTTCGGAGATTGCAGGGCGTGTCACATTCGCTCCCATTTCGCGTTCAAAGGCACGCAGTACCGCATCATTTTGGAATGTGCCACCTTGAACAACAATGTTCTTTCCTAAATCATCAGCACTGGCAGCACGAATAACTTTATATACTGCATTTTTTACTATTGAAATCGACAATCCTGCCGAAATTGCTTCCACCGATGCGCCGTCCTTCTGTGACTGCTTGACGCTGGAGTTCATAAAAACTGTGCAACGCGAACCGAGGTCAGATGGCGCTTGCGCAAATAGCCCCAACTTTGCGAAATCCGCGATGTTATATCCGAGCGCAATCGCAAATGTTTCTATAAAGCTGCCGCATCCGGATGAGCAGGCTTCGTTGAGCATAATACTATCCACTGCACCTGCGCGTATTTTGAAGCATTTTACATCCTGTCCGCCGATATCTATGATGAAATCGACATTCGGATCAAAAAAACGCGCCGCACGAAGGTGCGCCATGGTTTCGACTATGCCTAAATCCATATTAAATGCATTTTTTATTAGTTCCTCGCCATAGCCTGTGACTGCTGAGCCCAGTATCGTAACCCTATCACCAAACCGGTCATAGATAATTTTTAATTGTTCGAGAATGATTGAAACCGGATTGCCTTTGTTGTTGCTATAATATGAGTATAGTATCGCACCATCAGGGGTTATGAGTGCGAGTTTCGTCGTTGTGCTTCCTGCATCAACACCAAGATATGCGCCGCCCGAGTAAGCAGCAGCATCTACTGCAGACGGTTTTGCCCCCGCGTGCCGGGTTTTGAATTTTTCGTAATCATCTTCATTAACAAAAAGCGGCTCAAGAGCGTGTGTTGCACCAACTTCATCCACTGCTGATTCGAGTTGCTTTACGATTTCCTCATATGGGAGTGCGTTTTTATCATCAGCGCAGATTGCCGCTCCGATTGCGGCAAAGCATTCGGCATCGTTAGGGAAAATGGCATGCTGCTCATCAAGTTCAAGTGTTTCCACAAATCTTTTTCGAAGTCCTTTCATAAATGTTAAAGGACCCCCGAGAAAAACTATTTTACCTGTAAGTTCGCGCCCCTGTGTCAACCCGCCTATTGTCTGATCAACGACAGCTTGAAGTATTGATGCCGCTATGTCCTCTTTACGACCACCCTGGTTGAGTATTGGTTGAATATCGGTTTTTGCGAAAACACCGCAGCGCGATGCAATCGGATATATTTTTTCGTAAAGAAGTGAGAGCCTGTCCAGTTCTGTAACGTCTACATCTAATAGTGTCGCCATCTGATCTATGAATGCACCTGTTCCACCCGCGCAGGTTCCGTTCATGCGTTCTTCAAGGCTTTTTCCGAAAAAGATTATTTTTGCGTCTTCCCCGCCAAGTTCTATAACTGCATCAGTGTCCGGGATTCGCTCCCTAACGACTGCCGCCGTGGCGTAGACCTCCTGAACGAATGGCAGCCCGGAGACTTTTGCAACTCCAAGTCCAGCCGAGCCGGTTATCGCGACCGCAGTAATTTTCCCTTGAAGTATACTTGCGGCTTTCTTCAGCTGTTCTGCCGCTTTTTCACGCACTTGCGAAAAATGTCTCTCGTAAGAGTGAAAAAGCAGTTCACCTGTTTCTGATAAGATAACCGTTTTGACTGTCGTACTTCCTATATCTATTCCAATACGCAGGTTCGTATATGAACTTGAACTATTCATAATCAATTGCATAATTTGGGTGCATCCTTCGCGCCCTCTCTCCTGTTTGGTTTTTCCCCGACATTCTATCATAGATCCACTTCAAAGTACACAGGTGTATGAATCGGAATCGGATAATAAAAAGCACGAATATAGCGCCAAGCATTACGCTCACGGTCGTTTCGATAGAATTTTTCTTGCATATGGCACATATTTCGAAATTATGGATATAGCAAAGATTTGTCATCAGCTTGTCGCGAATCCTGTATATCATCGACAAAGACGGTATCATCAACTACTTGATATACAATGAGATACCTTTCACATGATACCATATGTCGGCATTTTCCACTCCTTAGGTAACTCGCTTGATGGTTTTATTACTGGTTGCATATGTTCAACCCCTTTCTCATCGCAGGCATACCCTTATTATACCCCCACACAAGGGGCAGCATCAACCCCCTCGAAGTTCAATAATTCGATCTCGCAAAGCCGCAGCATATTCAAACTCAAGTAGCTTTGCAGCAGCAGCCATGTCTTTTTCAAGCTTTCTGATCTCTTCTTCAATCTCTCGCTTTGTCATCTTCACACCATCACCCGGTGCAGAAGTTTCACGCTTTGATATCTCAAGTAAACCGCGAACATTCTTTATAACAGTCTTAGGCACAATGCCATGTTCTTCGTTGAACGCTCTCTGCTTCTCACGCCGGTTATCTGTTTCTGCAATTGCAATGCTCATAGAATTTGTCACCCGGTCGGCATACATAATGACAAGACCCGATGCATTACGTGCAGCGCGTCCGATAGTCTGAATAAGTGACGTTGCAGACCGCAAAAAGCCCTCCTTGTCCGCATCGAGAATCGCCACAAGCGAAACCTCAGGCAAATCCAGCCCCTCGCGAAGCAAATTAATACCAATGAGCACATCAAACTCACCGAGCCTCAGATCCCGGATAATTTCCATACGCTCCGTTGTTGAAATATCATGATGAAGGTAACGAACTCGGATGCCAACACCCTTTAAATATTCCGTCAAATCCTCAGCCATTTTCTTTGTTAGCGTCGTAACGAGCACTCGCTCATTTCTCTCAATACGCGCATTTATCTCTGAAATCAAATCATCGATCTGCCCACCCACAGGACGCACTGATATCTCAGGATCAAGCAGTCCCGTCGGGCGAATAACCTGCTCGACAACCTGTCCTGAACGCGAACGCTCATACTCGCCCGGAGTCGCGGAGACATAAACAACCTGATTGACCCGAGTGTTAAACTCCTCGAAGTTGAGCGGTCTGTTATCGAATGCCGATGGTAGGCGAAATCCATAAGAAACCAGACTCTCTTTCCGCGACCTGTCACCGGCATACATAGCGCGAACCTGTGGCAAAGTGACATGACTTTCATCAATGAACATCAAATAATCCTTGGGGAAATAATCAAGCAAAGTCATGGGCGCAGACCCAGCTTCACGCCCGGAAATGATTCGCGAGTAATTTTCGATCCCGCTACAGTATCCGAGCTCGGAAAGCATTTCAACATCATACATTGTGCGTTGATGAATGCGCTGTGCCTCAACAAGCTTATTTTCCTGCTCAAAGACCTCAATACGCACTTTCATTTCAGCCTTAATTTCCGCAATTGCTCGTTTGGTTTTTTCCTCTGTCGTAACATAATGCGAAGCCGGATAAATCGCAATATGCGATAATGACCTGAGCGGCTCGCCTGTGATAACATGGATTTCACTAATCCGCTCTATCTCATCACCGAAAAACTCTACTCTAATCGCCCTTTCCTGTGAGTACACGGGGTATATCTCCACAGTATCGCCTCTAACGCGAAACGCATTACGCTCAAAAGCCACATCATTTCGCTCATATCGGATAGAGACCAGCTTTTTAAGCAGTTCATCCCTGCTGCGCTCCTGCCCCGGTCTTAGCGAAATAACCATGCTCGAATAATCAATAGGGTCGCCAAGACCGTAAATGCAGCTCACCGAAGAAACTACAATAACATCACTGCGCTCAAACAAAGATGAAGTCGCACTATGGCGCAGGCGTTCAATCTCATCGTTTATCGTACTATCCTTTTCAATAAAAGTATCAGTATGCGGTATATATGCCTCAGGCTGATAATAATCGTAATAAGAGACGAAAAACTCCACAGCATTTTCCGGAAAAAACTCGCGAAACTCACCGCAAAGCTGAGCTGCGAGCGCTTTGTTATGCGCTAAAACCAACGTCGGACGCTTAACACGCTCAATGATCTTCGCCATGGTATATGTTTTACCCGAACCCGTGACACCGAGTAAAGTTTGCTCCTCAAAGCCAAGCCCAAGACCATTTACCAATGCCTCAATAGCCTTCGGCTGTCCGCCCGCAGGCTCAAACTCACTAACCACTTTAAACTCAGGCATAATTATTTCGCACCATATTCTTGCAAATACGCCTCCATCTTTGCAATGCGTTCATCCCCTGCGGGGAAGGACTCAATAATATCGCGTGCGGATATAATTGAATAAACACTTATTCCAAATTCATCCCGCAGCTCATCCAAAGTCGAACGGTCGCCCGCTCCGCGTTCCATTCTGTCAACAGATACAAACAGTGCAGTAACCTTGACATCCGCAACAGCTTTCAGCAAAGCCAGACTCTCTCGCACCGCAGTCCCTGCAGTGACCACGTCCTCGATAATAACGAGCTTATCACCATCCTTAGGAACGTAACCAACAAGCGAACCGCCTTCGCCATGATCCTTGGCTTCCTTGCGGTTAAAAAAGTACGGAACGTTAACACCATGATTTCTATACAAAGACGAAGCCGTCGCTGCCGCGAGTGTTATCCCCTTATACGCAGGTCCATAAAGTGCGTCAAACTGCACACCGCTATTAGCCACACGAGCAGCATAGTAATCACCCAGTACAGAAATATGCATCCCGGTTTTGAAGCCGCCGGTGTTGACAAAATAAGGCGTCTTCCGTCCGCTCTTAGTCGTAAAATCACCGAATGTCAGCACACCGGCATCTGCCATAAAATCAATAAATTCCTTCTTGCTTTCCATAAACAATCTCCTTTGCAAAAGCACCCAACAACCCTTATATTGTTATTGGGTTTTCGCTTTGTATTCCTCTCCCCATTTTAGCATAGCATCATGGATTGATTTCAGACTACAGCCTAACTCTGTCAACGAATATTCAACCCTTGGCGGCACCTCCGCAAAAACCTCACGATTAACAAGCCTATTTTCTTCCATAGTCCGTAAATGCTGTGTCAAAACCTTTTGCGATATGCCCGTAAGTGATTTTTTTAATTCCCCAAAGCGTTTAGTGCCTGTCAGCAAGTCGCGGACTATCAGCACTTTCCATCTGTCTCCCACAAGTGTCAAAGCTGTTTCTATGGGGCATGGTGGCAGATTGCTTTTTTTTAGCATTTCACACATTCCTCCAATAGTTTCTCAAAAGTAACTAAGGCACTTTGAAGTGCCTAGTTTACATTATGTGCCTGTACAATTATTATATTGTGAAGATGGAAAAAATCAAGAAAAATTTTAGGAGGAGTTTTTTTATGAGAAAGGCAAAAATAGTAATTGGATTGACGTTGGTCTGCTTGATGGTCTTTAGCACTGTAGTAGCATTTGCGGCAGATGGGTATGCGGCAGAAGTCCAAACAGAAGATCCCAGTAAATTAATCGTTTATTTTTCACACACTGGAAATGGGGCGTTTGTTGCCAATCACATTCAAGCCCTAACAGGTGCGGACGTTTTTATTTTGCGACCGGTTGAGCCTTATTCAGCAGATTTTGCAATAACAGTCGCACGTGCCGGCAATGAGTTGGAAACCGGTATTTTTCCGGAACTTATTGGCAGGGTAGATAATTTGGAAGATTATGATGTTATCTTTTTAGGATCTCCAAACTGGTTTGGCACATTGTCAACTCCAATGCAAGCTTTTCTTGATACTCATGACCTGTCCGGCATGACCATTGCGCCTTTCATTATGTTTGGAAGAGGCGGGCTAATGAATACTATTACAGACCTCAATGAGCTTTTGCCAGACTCTACAATTCTTGAAGAATTTGGGATGGGCGGCGACTATGTGATGACCAGTCAACCTGAAATTGTGCAATGGCTGTACAGAATAGATATGATTAGCTTTAACTATATTCCTGCCAGAGCATTTTTTGCAGGTGTCGGTGCGGAAGTTGAGTGGATTGGTGAAACAAGGTCGGTGCGGGTGAGCACATCCGATTCAAGGGTAGTAGTTTTTGACATTGGCTCTGATTCTGCTTTAGTAGATGGTGTATCCGTGGAGCTAAGTGCACCTGCGACGTTAGTAAATGGAGTTACAATGATTCCCTCGGATTTCGTTGAGCAGTTCACTCAGTAAGCATTTGCCAAGTTACTTGACACGTCACATTTAATTATTGTTATCGAACAGCGGGTATCCTATACTTTTTGGGTCATACTATACAATCAGTTAGTGTGCGCTTGCGCTCGGAGATTGCCAATGCGTCATTTCAAGTCAAGCCGTATCACAATTCACCACAGAAAAACTACCACTCACCACAAACGCATTGAATGCTCTGATAAATTAAGTTATGCTTCAGCAAAAGCGAAGGTGAGGATGATACTTGTGACAACTTTTATGGATAAAATCTTTGAGTCCATTCACTCGGCTATTGATTCCGGCTCTATACAGGCCAAAAATAAAAAAGGTTATAGATACCCGGTTATAAAAATACCGGCAAATTTTAAAGACAAAATTTGCTCACTTGATTGGAGCAAAGAAGAATATCACAAAGAACTGATCTACGCCAACAAGTCAGTTGATGGCTTTATGGTGAGCATAAAAATTGCGCAGAAGCCTTGTCTGTACTTTACATTAAAAAGGGAAAATCACGAGTGGTCTACGATCTCGATCCCACTCGACGAGAACGCTTTTAACATTCTGGAAAAAGAATTGCCTATGCATTTCGACCTCACAGGCACTGTTACAAAGAAAAGACAAAAATGCACCCTCAATGACAATGTCACTCTATATCTTGTTAGTATAAGGCAGCTTGGCGAGTACATTGAAATTGAAGGAAATGATGAAAGTATCAATGATTTTTTGAAGGAATACTCACTGAACAAAGAGGACTTGGCTGAATATTATGAAAAAACTGTAGCGACCTTAGGCTAACACTGAGACATCATAAATTTGAGTTTAGGGTAAAGTATGCTGTGTCACCCACGCTGACTGACCGAAATGATGGACACGAGATCTATCACATTGAGGGCACACGTGAGATCATAAAAAGATTCTGCAAAATAGAAAAGAAAGACTGACCTTCTATGATAAACTAAAAAATCATAGAGGGTCAAAAAGCAGCACACAGTGCAGCATACTTATCACAAAGAGGTAAGCATCAGGCGCATCTACTTGCATACCAAAATATTTGATTTAATGTTCAAACTCACTCAGCGTTTCAGGAATATCAGGCTGATGAAACAAAAAGAAACAAGCTCCGGCAACAGACGTCGTTGCAATGAGTAGTGCAAGCGAAGACGAAAACACGAGTAGAATCTTGAAAAGCTTCTTAAGCATTGTATTACCCCCTCTTTTTGGTTGTGAAAAGTGAAAGAGATGCTGTGAAAAAACCTAAGAAATATGATGAAATTACCGCAAATCTCCCAACAGTAAATATGGTGACCAATAGCGCTATAAAGATATTTATACATGAAATTACGATGCAAATCCTCCTGAGTTTGTTCCGTTTAGGCGTTGGTATCGGTTTATTTTGCGCAGCTACCGGCGCTTTTAAAAACACAATTACACACGAAACAACCGCAAGCAACGGAAAGTACGACAGAATATATTCCGGTATCAGCACATTTACAAAAAGGGTAGATACCAGAAATATGGATGAAAAAGCAATAAGACAAACTTTGTGCGTTTGAGCATGGAATCCACCTGCCACAGAACGCAAAATTGCAAAAGCAATCATAAACACCGCAGCCTCAGCCACCGATGCGAATATAAGTCCAATCAAAAGCACAATTGAAGCACTTGTGACGGTAGACAAAAGCAACTTGTAGCCATAAGCATATTGAGCAATAAGCTCTTGCTCGTAAATCCCCTTTTTTGCACAGCGAAAAGCCATGCTTTCTGCCAATTTATCAAACATAGTTATCACTCTTTCGACTGCTACTTTCGGAGCATATATTAATTTATAAGATCGTTCAATGCTTTTGTGGTTAGTGGTAGTTTTTTTGTGGTAAATTGTATGTTTTGAAGATGCAATATCATCATGACTTCCACACTGCATTGCGCACAAACGATTCCCTCATACCATTTTGCTTGGGTACGGTACATCTCTGCGTACAACCCCTCGCTCAGTATTAGGATATGTGAAGCATACATTATCAAATTCAATACCGAAGCTTTTCCGCGGTACAGAACAGGGATCACGCACTTCATATTCTAGTTCATCAAGGTAGAAAAAATCTTGCATATATCGCACATCACTTATAAACTGAGCTGCGGCGACAAAAATCTTGGTACCGACATCTCGCAGCTGCCCGGTCATTGTAAACACAAGTAGAAACGCCCCAATGCCCACTTGCGGGTCTTCAAATATTCGTAGCGCAGTGATCAAGAGCACTGCTACATATACACCATTGCGAAACAAGTCTGCAACAGCATTCCAGAGTGTATGTTTTGCAGTTATTTTATTCTTATGCGCCAAGTAGCGCTTCATCATTGCCCGAAATTTATTCTTAAGCCATTGATACAGACCGAAAAATCGTACATCGTTAATTGAAGTTGCCCAAGTTGCTTCAAAGTAATAACTTACGCTATTAGCAACACTACGCCAAGTGTCGTTTGTTGTAAATTTTACTTCAACTCCATATTCACCCATCGCGATGTCTGGGAATGCTTGTGGATGAGGAGTGAAATCAATATCAAATGCTTCATTGTTTCGCTTTAATTCGTCCAAAACTTCACGAACTCTACTCTCGAATTGTGCCGACGATTTGAAGCCCATTTTACGGGCTTCGGTGGTTAGTACCTCACAGCAATTATCTAAAATTGCCTCAAATTCATTCTTCGTCATATAGTTTTCCCCTCGATGATGATAGATTCAACAGCTTTTGCTACATACCAAGCCAGAACTGGGGGTACTGCATTACCAATTTGACGTTCGGTTTCGCGTAACTTTGCTGGAAAACGAAAATTATCTGGAAACGATTGAATCCGTGCGGCTTCGCGCATAGAAATTCGCCTTGGTAATGAATAATGGAATTGAATATTTCCGTGACACTCGGCACGAATTGTATAGCCCGGTCTATCAGCAATTAAGCGGCGATTTCCTTGTTCACCACTTACCTTTGCTAAACTCCATATGTGAGAAAATGCCTTATCTTCACCCAAAGTTTCCAAATCACCTATAGCTTGTTGCGCTGTTATTGGTTTTTCGTCTTTCGGTATTGGTGGATTGAACTTTGGCAAATCACTTCTCGTTCCAACAATAAATACACGTTCGCGTGTTTGTGGAACTCCATAATTTGAAGCAAGGTATGATTGATGATGAATATTATATCCCAAGCTACTAAAATCTTCTAAAATTTTATTTAAGGATGCTTCATTTTGCTTTAGTAATAATCCACCTACATTTTCCGCAACAAATACTTTTGGTTGAATGCGCTGTACAGCTTCAACTATTGCAGTATATAAACTGCTCCGTGTACCCTTAATGCCAAGCATTTTTCCGTTGATAGAAATATCTTGGCATGGAAAACCACCAATGACAACATCTGCCCTTTCAGGCAAATCATTTATCACATCATTTATATCTCCCTCAATTATATGATTTCCAATATTCATTTTGTATGTAGCGCAGGCAGCAGCGTTAATTTCATTTGCCCAAATAATATTGAAAGGTGTCCTGTCGTAACTTTCGCCTAAAAAATCAAATCCACCAAGAAAGCCCAAGTCCATTCCGCCACACCCAGAAAATAAAGAGACAACGGATATTTCTTTCTTTACATTTCTCTTTTTGACTGGATAAGTTTCTTCGCTGTCTACAACCCAATTACGTCCAATTTTATGAGCGGTAGATAATGTGCCGCATTCTGCCATTCGGCGAATAGTATCACTACTCTTGCCGTGAAGTTTTGCGTATTCCGAAAGTGAAATCAACATATTGCGCCTCCCCATTTGGGTTATTTTTCAATTTCATTATACACGATAGCGTGTGTAAACACCAGTGCAAAAACTTCGGACCAACAGCACCGCTAATTTATGCACAACTTTGATGATAGCTTACGAAACAGCTTGATTCTCAACGATTACAAGGTCGTTTCTGTTGTTCTCGATAAAGTCAAGCACTCGCTTTAACTCATCAT
>Ga0136643_10007435_pt1 | contig 15850 bp, 14 predicted proteins | sample TergutLab28metaG_FD_96883 | JGI IMG/M metagenome (GOLD analysis project Ga0136643, IMG submission 96883) | Labiotermes labralis P1 segment gut microbial communities from Petit-Saut dam, French Guiana - Lab288 P1 (version 3) (version 3) | ecosystem: Host-associated > Arthropoda: Insects >... | reverse complement strand
ATTAATAAAAATTTTTTTTAAAAAAACCAGAGGGAAAAAAAAGAACATTAGAAAAAAAAAAAAGTGTTGGGGTTCCCCCCCCCCCCCCCTGAGATCTGTGTTAGCCTACAAACTTATGAAAATGAAGGCAATTAGTGTAATGTGAAAAAGAAGGTGATTGAGATTTATTTTTTAGTGTCAGTGCCTGCACATAGGTGAAGCTGTTTTTCGTTATTTGGTTGGTTGGTTGGTTGGTTGGTCGGTCACGCTGTCCCATCTGAAGGATCTCCTTTTATTGGCAGTTTGTGACTGCTTATGTGGAGGTATTTTCTGAAATATGTAACATACCTGGTAGAAATCAGGGATGTAAATTTGAACACAAAAAGAGATGACAAAGACTAACAGCCTCACAACAGACAGACTCACTGTATCATCATAGGTGATGCCCCAGGTTGGTCAAGACTGTGCTTAACACACAGATCTTGACAAAAGAATCTAGTCATGAGCCCCAGCGGGGACACGACACCAAGACAGACTGACTGACTATGAGTTATAAAAGGACTTGGATTGGGCTAGGACTAAGACTGTCTAGAGGCAATTTACTCAATTTGTAGCCTGAGGAAATGCTAGGAACAAGGGACCAACTCTATATGATCTTAAAGCCACTACATCATATTACTATCCCTTATTCCAGAACCCAGTTGGTCAGATCAACATGCGAGATGCGCGTGTGGAGGAGGTTGATCACGTGTCTGACTCTGACAGTGAAGAACAGGAAGGAGATGGACACAGCACAGACCTTACTATTGGTATATTTCCAACTCACCAGGGACCTACATACCTGCTGATGCCAAGCAAACAAGAGAAGGTACAGTAATGTTCCATAGGAAATCTGCAGTGTGATATATAGTACCAAAAGACACCACACTGACTTAGTGGGAGTGAAGGAGGACTGGAGCATTATGGTCCCTGCTTTGTGAAGGGTGAGGCTGATATGCCAGATTTTCTTATTTCAGGATTCCTGGATGTATCATTTAACTGTTGTATCTGGAGGTGGCCCAAATGCTGGAACGCAGTATGAGCAGCTGGTTCAGAAACTGATGGAAACAGATGGTGATCCAAGTGAGTTGCTTTTATTTTTTTTTGGGTGTGTATTGTTGCAGTAAAGTACTATGAACCATTTTCCTAACATTCCTGTAGTAATGATAAACATTTTAAAGTTAAAGGTAACACCATATTTGATCATGTATTTGATGAAATTTTTTTAACAAATTTTACTCCATTTGGTCAAGAAATGTGGAACAGTCAGATGTTGGCATAAATGAATGTAGCACTGCATTGAAATTGTCTATTTTTTGTCTGGTTTAAAAAAAAACTTAAACTTGATTGACAGGTTTTACAAAACGTACTCATTATCAAGTTTTACAAAAATTCATCCTGTGGTAGCTGATTGATTCCATGCTGTTGGACTGACAGATGAGCAGATGGACATGATGGAGCAAATGGTCATTTTTCACAAGCCAGTAGATGTAAAGTGAATCATCTCATAATTAATTATTTTTGCAGACTGTGTTCTATGGAGACATCCACATCTGCTGCACAGCAAGGAGAGCATTGCGTCCCCACTCACTACACTGTCTTCTGAGGCTATCCAGGCTGAAGCTATAAAACTGTTTAAAGTAATTCATTTTTTCCCATGGAATAGTGGATTTAAGTCCAATTTAAATCTTAAAATATCTGTTGAAAGATGAATGTCACAAGTATGTAGCAGTCCTACTTTGTATTTTGGAGGTCCTACATCCAGACCCAAGACCACAGACCAGCTATTTTAATTAATGAAGAAAGGTTCCAGTACTCTATTTGAGTAAATTCCACTCGAAGAGAACCCCGGATGTGTAAAGTGTTGAAATCAGTAGCACTGGGATGAATAGGACACATGAGGAGATGAGATGTATGCATAAGATTTTAGATGGAAAACATGAAAGAAACAAAAAACTTGGGAAATGTAGACATAGCTGGAAGAATAATAATACAAAATTGCATTTTCAAGATGTAGGGTTTGTCGCCGTAGAGTAGATACATCTAGCTTAGGATGGGGCCTAGTGGTTAGCTGCTGCGAACTTGGTAATGGTTTTGCAGAGGTGGTGAATATTTGACTGTCAACTGTTTAAGAAGGGCTCTACTGCCTGGGGGTCGATTATTTAGTTAGCATTTCCTGTCTGACAGTTAAATGGCTTATGAAAGTAATGATTATGATAAATAAATGTACAAAGCAAAATACCAAAGTAATAAACCTCTGTCTGCATACCATTGTCCACAGTGTATCATATACTCTTTGAATGTGTTGGCTCTGCTCATGAAATATCATATCATGTTTAACCTTTTGGCGCCGGAATTATTTTCTTTAATTTTAACACACCTGTATATAAAATTTGAATATTACAGGAACCAAATACGTTAGAATTATGAAACAAACTGCATTTTGAAGAGAAAAAATGGAGAGTATACACCATGTTTAAATTATTCGGTACCTATATTTGTTGAATGAATATATAAAATGCAACTTTGGAGGTTAGCGGTGTGGTACATCAACTATAGTTGGCGTTAGGCGTCTAAAGGTTAATGTGTATGTATGAAAATGTTAACATTTGTTATCAGTGTTACATTTCTGCAGGAAGTACTTTTCTTGTTACAGTCCTGCCAGTTGTTCATCTCTGTGGCTTTGGATAGTGCTGGGATCGACTACCATGTTGTCTTGGCCCAGAATGCATTGCAGCAGTGTCTCGATGTACCAGAGCTGCAGGCAGAACTGATGTGTGCACTTGTCAAACAGACCTCTAGACACACACAGCATAAAATTGGGGTCCAGGTAAACAGGACCATCACGAAGTTTAAGCACTCTCGCGTAAGTGTGGTTGCTGCTTCTCCTGCCTGCACCCCTTTTTTTGTTTTTGTTTTAGTTTTGCTACATGGAAGAGAGGGAAGATGTACAAATACTGAAATACCTGTAAATGAAATTTATCGTACTGTTTTTACATGAACATAAGACAACTCTATTCTGAGATGACCCTTCAGAAAAATGTGTCTTCCAAAAAAATATGTTTATCCAAATCGAAGATGACCCCCCACCCGCAAGAATAAAATGTCTGCTAAAAAAATATTTTACTATTAATTTCATACACTTAATACACAAAGCATGTTGGATTCTACCTACCTTTACCAGTGTCACTGTCTCCATCTTCACAGTGAGTGCTTTCATCTTCCTCACACTCAGTCCTCATACTTGCACCCTCTTCACTGCCTTTCCACAACATATCATCATCATTTTCATCCACTGCACTGGATAAATAGCACGTCTAAAAACCCTTCACATTCACTTCTGGTGAGATGCACTGTCATGCCATTATGATCCATGTTAATTAAATAATACATTTGATGATTCACAGTTGTCTCCACAGATGGTGTTAGGGGTATGAAGAATTTAAATACATATGTTCTGGTTTCTCTGTCATGTCTGTGGTCTTATCAGAGTTCATGGCTTGTTTTATGGTTTTTAATTTGTGTATTTGTCCTGGTTTTATTTTTGAGCCATGTTAATTTTTAATTTTTCTATAGCCATTTTCCTGTTGTTACCCTTAGACTAGCTCTGTTCTTAGGTGCATATCTTAACAAGTTACTGTTTCTAAGGTGCCCAGTGATTAAGAATAGCTCAATCTAAGGGATCCACCAGGTTAGGTTCTTCTTTGCCTGGAAACAGAAACAGAGATGGCTTCAAAAATATCATGCTTCTTTAAAAAATTAGATGATGGACAAGTCCCAAAAAAAGAAGATTGCCTCAGTTAACTTTAATCGTTCTCTGTTCTCTCTTTTGGATTTCTTGACCCTTGAAGATGGGACCAATAGGTTGTCCCAAAACATCAATAGGGATTTACCCCTCAACGCTGTGTAATATCCCAGAAGAGTAGAGATCGTACATGACAGTTTGTCAATGCAGGCCACAGTTTGGCTCCATGTGGTCCAATTCAGAGCAGTTTGGTTTGGTGAGGTGCGATTTGGCGCATCATACATGAATTTAAGACAACCTCACATATTTTAGTACCCAATTTAAGGAAAAAACCTTGTCTTGCATTTGGGTAAATATGGTATATATAACTACACTGTAGTCTGTAGGATTTAAAAATACTGAAGTAATACCAGCAATGTGTAGTCATTACAAGCCACAAGATGAGCACCTGACCAATATGCAACCATATTTTGAAACAGATATGTTTGTCTCATTCTCAACCTGATGTGCCTTGTTTGTTCTTACAGCAAGAAATATAAATATGTCTTAGGTAAGAAACTTATTACAAAGACATTTTCTTTTGAATTCATACTAATGCTCCTAAAATTCCTGGAGTGTGAGCTGTTTACTAACTACCCCAATGTAAAATTTTTTTCTGGTCTTTCACTTTTAATTTATTTTCTTGTATGCAGACATGTTTAAATCAACTTTTTGTTCCTGACTGTATGATAAGTTATCCACATGTAAAAATCAGCATGAGGAACACTAACACACACCACATATTAGTGCAGTAAAAGAGAAAGGGTACTCCTTTGAGGTGTGGTGGTGATAATGGCAAGAACAATGACGTTGACAGCAACAGCAATAACAATCTCCAGAGTAAACATACAACTTTTACCCATATGAGTTATCTATCAGTTGTTGTCACTGTAGTCATGTAAACACCATGATCCCATGAAGATGCAGAGGCAGTAGAGTGATAGCTAGCTAGCTGTATGTGTTATTAACCATCTCAGTAACTTACCACCCAGCACAACTGTAAAATATGACCTTAGATGGCACTGTTGATTGTAAAAATCTTTAATATGACAAGTGTCTTCATAATGCAGTTGCTTCATAGCAATCACTTTGTCTCAAAGGGAAGCATTACATACGTTGTGGTCGCTTCAAAGTATATCTTTATAAAAATGTTAATGTGTTTATTGAGATATTTGACTTGTTCATGGAATTAAATGCTATCATTACTAATTAATGTTTCATTTTATTTTGCTTATTGAACCACTGAAATTCTGAGTCTTTGTGTTTTAATTACATACTTAACATTTTAAGAATTTCATACAGTAAGACTTCTGTTTATGAAATTAAAACTGAAAGTCATTCTGTAAGTCTTCATTTTGCTATGACTTTGAATAAAAACAGCACGTGTGTATAACATTCATCTTTTTATATATATATATATTTTATATCTTGATGCCTTGATTATTTGTTTTAGGCTTTGCATTTTGCACTTATCTCAATATTACATCATTTTTGGGTCTCTGCAGTTTCATGTCAAATGTTTGTTACAATTTGACTGAAGAAACTGTAGTCATTAATGTACTGATTGTACACAATATATGATTAAATATATTAGTTAGTATGTTAAAATTGAATTGGTGAATAAATACAAATAATGCCTCTCCTAGAATGTTATCATTGAACCTCAAACACACACATGTAAATTTTGAAACCATAAATGCACTTTAGTTACTGACTGTATATTCCCTTGCTGTTTTTCTCTTTCTGTTTTTTTGTAGTTGGGTGCAGGAATTACTATACATGAATCAAAACTTCTTCCACTGTGGATGAATGAGCCAGAATGGCTCATTTAAAATGGGTGAATTTTGATTCCTGGAAGAAACGGGGATTGTACTCTTTTACTACCACCTTATACAGAATGGCTGTGCACCCTGTCTGCTCTACCATATATCTGTTGGTACTGGGTGTACGGGGACCAGAAAGTATCTGACCATTGGCCTCCATCAAGTACCAAGATCTAGAATGCATATGATTTTACCTACAGTCACTCTGTACACTTTTGTTCTGTGGTGGTTACACACAGGTTCCACTTTACCTTTATGCCTGTTTAACTTTGCATGGACATGTAAATATTGTTAGCTGTGTAATTCTGTTCATCATATGTTGATACAAGAATTATTTATGATATTTCAGTACATTTGACTCTTTCCTCTCTTGTCTGGCATGCTTGATAATAGTTTAACTGCACATAAGTTACTTTAATATTATAGTATAGTACTGATGGTACAGAGGACTGATGCTGATTGTTTTGTTACTAATAGGTGTCTTATCTTTTTATAAGCATTTGAAAGTGAACCAAAATGGGACAGGTGCATTGTGTAGATGAGTAAAATGTTGAATATTAGAAAAGTTATATGCTTGTACATGATTCAGACTTATAGTTTAGGACAGTTTTGTTTTCTTGAAAGCTATGTTAGTAAATTTTATAAAGGTACATGGTATAATCCATGCCTATACAGCTGAGATTTAAGGACATAGAATGGAAGGTGTGATATTTTTGATGGTTTTATTTCCATTCTTATGCAAGGTCCAGCCTTCAGCACAGAGATCTGTGTGTACCTCGTTGAAGGTAACTGTATGTCAAGTAGAGCGGAATGTGCTAAAGAAATAAAATGAAATCTGGTTCTTCTTCTGTATGTTACTGATCAAAATTGTACATGTTTTTGGATTCATAATGTGAGATTTTTAAAAAATACTTGGGAATGTTTCCCTGAAGGAGATGAAGATATCTCTTAATATGTAACCATGGATTGTTTGGTTTGGCTGTGTCATATGTTGAAACCATTCCACTTCATCAACATATATTGCAGTTGCCTTCTTAAGGGTGATTGTGAAGCAGAGGACTGAGTATATGTCTCACAATAAGAATAAGGGTGGGGGATCAGAAATATCCATGTGCTTAAGAAGAAGGAATGGAGGAAAGGTGAATCCAGACATTGCTTATTATGCCTTTCCTTCAAACCAATTCTTAGGCCCATTCAGTACAATAATGTCACCTCCTTAACTTCTGCTCTGACACCTGTATACGCAGTGTATGCCGAAACATTGGACAAGACCCCACAGACTAAGTCACACACCAGGCACAGGCTGTGAACCCTGAAGAAAAAAAAGTTAGTAATTTTAATGTGTAACTCTTAAAAAGGGACCTTTAGAATCACACTTATCACATGGATTGCTGTTGGCTTTCATTTTTTGTCTGTTTGTGCAACATGGGAAAAGCTGATTGCTTTATTTTTTTATGTTTTCAAGGAAAAAACTGTTGGATTCAGGTAAAACAAAAGTTAATTTCAAAATATTGTCGCCATCAGTGTACTTACTACTCCACACATAACTTTGGAGATCTGCGAAACTTATTGCCATTGCTTTCGTTCAGAAGTTACAAACTCATGAAATGTAAGAAGGTTGTACAGTGCATGATAGACATATGATTGAGGATTCTGTTGTTCTGAGATTTGACACTGTGTCAGTGGCTGGTTGGTTCCTGGTGTTTCAAAGACCATATGCTTCTTCAAAATGAATTGAACCAATCACCCAGTGACATCACAGCATATCCCAGAAGAATGGAGTCGTAAACCTTATCGCCATGGAGACCTCAAGACTAACACACAATAGTGATTGTTTTCTGTAATTTTTCTGTGAGTCTGACAGGTTTAGAATAGAATTACACTGGCAGGCTGTAGAGTAATTGTAGCAGGAGCTTCTGTGGTACAAGTGTGTTATGTTTTACTGGATGTGTTAGAGAATGCTCTTTTCTGTTTTAATTTAATATTCATTGTTATGCCTAGTAACATGGAATGTTGTTATTATCCCTGGCTAGCATTGCAGTGTATTGCTGTGTTGTTATGTGGTTTTATGTACAACTAGTGGAAAACCCAAACTTTATTTTCGTTTTTATATATATGTATATATATATATATCTTGCCATACATCCAGTAAGTAAAATGCTGGATAGTTTCTTTTATTCCCAAATCCTTAAAATGATTTATTACTGCTACCTTCATCATTGCTTCAGATACTGTCAAGTGATAGGCATTTGTGATGAAATTGACAATCTTCATGTTCCATCTTGATCATCTGCCTCCATAAGTAAGACTAATCCAGTCTTAGCAATATTGAAAAGTGCAGCATCCCTCCCTCCGTCCCTCCCTCTCTCTCCCCCTGTCTCTTATATTTTTTGCCCATTTGGTCTTTCACATCTGATATGGCGTCACAGTCTACAGAACTTTTAAAACCTACTCAGACATTTAATAATGTGATTATCTCAGTCTGTACTGCAGCCAGAGTAATTTACATTCCACACTTGTTCATGGATTTATGATTTTGTAATTAATGTCCTCTAAATACAAATATTTCTTTTTTGGAATGCAAAAATTTCCATACTGTATGCATTATTTACATTGTATCATTTTTAAATGGGTCTCTGACGTATGAAGTGTATGCTTCAGATACACAGTTCCCCTGAACTTTTGTTCACTGATTTTTTTTTGTTTTGAAACATAATACATTCAAAACTTATTTTTTAATATGGCAGTTTGAATTACTGTGCATTTAGAGTGTCAAAATATGCTGTTCCATGAAGGTCACTTATTTCCAGCTTCAATGTGTACTATAACTTGAAATATATTATTTTGTACTTCTGTATCTTTTTTCCTCCTGTGACATGTATTGTGTGAGTGATTCATTTTGGATTTTTGTACTTAGTCCCCCCCCCCCTCCTTTATTTACTGTTATAAATATAAAGGTTCTGACTTACATAAAAAATACACCACACAATACAGTTTTTCCATCTCAAACAGTAAGGCACTTTTCAAATTCTGGGGGTTTAATATCAGTAACTTGAGCAGCATGTGAGCCCTCAAGTAGTGAAGAAGTTTCCCACAGTTACTTTAAAGGAATCTCGGGGTTCATTACCATGATTATAGGAACCTGCCACAGCTTGCTTTCTTGAGCCAAATGGATCCAGTCCACATCATCACACCTTGTTTCTCATATAATCAATTTAAATATTATCCTCTTGCATGTAGCTTGGTCTCTCAAGTGGCATCTCTCCTTTGGGTTTTCCAAAATATATTGTTCGCACCTTTCTTCTTTGTCATGTGTGCCTATTTCATTTTCCTTGATTTGATCATTCTTTTTAACATTTGGTGAAGTTTAACCACTCATTATGCAGTTTTCTACTGTTGTTGTCACAGTTTTCCTTTGTCCATCTCTCCCTCACATCCAGATATACTCATTAGCACTTAGTTTCATACCTGTACAGAAAAGGTAGAACTATATTACGTATTTTAACTGTTTTGTTTCCTTTGTGAATTTAATACTGTTTGTTACTCTCCTGTATTTGGATGATGAGAAATGGAAATATGTTTAGTTTCCTCAGTGTTTACTTCTGGGCCAATTTGAGCCTATGAATTGATTTTTGATGCTGCTATGATGCAGTGTTGGATTTATGTGTCTGAACTGTAGATGTCTTCTTAGAAATCCCATTTCTTTCTTTCGTTCTTTCTTTCTTTCCTCTTCTTCAAAATGAATGTTACAATGTCATTATTACGAATAACATTATTATTATTATTATTATTATTATTGTCGTTTTTGTTGCTTACTGTCTTCAGATATGTTTGATGGTTGACTATACCTACATTTCTACACTTCTTTCTAATTCTAACAATGCTTTCTTTATATTTTCTGTGCCTTCAGCAGCTGCTGCTGTGTGCAACCCAGTCTCTCTTCGCATGTGACTCCTCATCATCAGGGAATGGTGGAGGGGGAAGTGGTGCTGGTGGGATGCAGCGAGGGTCTCCAACTTCCTTGCAGGCCACACCCCCACCTGCACCACCACTATTGGACTGCAAGACCAATCCACCAACATTTGTGTTTGTCCAGGGCTGGCAGTTACTGGCCCTAGCAGTATCACTTTTTGTACCACGTAACAACCGGCTCCTGTGGTATCTGAAACTACATCTCCACCGCAATGCTGACTCCAAGTAAGTATTTCAGTTACTGAAGTTTCCTTGTTTTTATACCCAAACATAATTTTTGCAAGGAATAGAAAGTTAGACTGTTTATTAATTTTCTTCTTATCAGTTTTGAAACATAGAATTTTGTGTTGGGAAGTTTAATTACAAGCTGTTACATTAAAAACTCCTTCTACATAGAGACCACAAAATCCCTTTGCAGTAAAGTTACAAAATATGTTTGTTCCCTTTACATTGTTTTATTTACTTCTGTCTTCTTTTAGACATTTTATTCCATGTGAATGGCTTAATACCTTAAAAGCTGTCACTGGTGGTTGGTTTTAGGTTTTGAAACATTTGTTAGGTGCAGCTGGAAAATTATTTGCTTTATTATGTTCCAAAGTGACGTATATTTTGTTTAGTTCAGGCTCTTAGATGGCCTGCTATTCCAGAGCCTTGTTCAGACCATCAACAACTGACCAAGTCATGAAAATAGTCTTGAATTATTAAAGCTTCTGATACACCATCTTGCTGCTGGATGAATTTCAACTTAAAACCCCACTGGTATAGTTGTAGGATAAACCACAATTGCATCTTGTGCATGTATGCTCTGTGATTAGTATGTCCCTGTAGGACCTTGACCCAGTTAAGTGTTAAGATTATTGCTGACATCGTAATGTGCAGTGTGTGCTGCCCATTTTTCGTTTAGTAGTGGAATATAAGCTTAATCTTTTCTTGATTGCTAATATAAGATATACACTCATCAAAGAAGAAAATGTCTTGTTGTGATTGAGTGGTGGGAAAATGCTTTCAGATTACTTTGCAGGCAGCTTCATGTGTATACAGTCCATATTAGTAATTTCACTCTTCTGTCAAAGTTTAAATGGACTCAGCCCCAAATCCTTTTTCGCTGTTTTTTTGCAGTTTTGAGCAAGGAATACCCAGTCATAGATACTGATTTTTATGGTGGTTGTGCACAGGATGCTGCATCCGTGTTCTAATGACCCTACGTGGTCCTCAGTGACCAGAACACTTGGTTTCAACAACACTCCCAGTGGAGAAAGCCGTTTCCCCATAATATTTCACCTGAGGAAGCAAGCTTATTAAACCACTGTAGTAATGTTGCCTCTGTGTCCTCATAACTTACCTTCTCTTGCACAGTCAGTGTTTCTGTAGAGTCTACATGTGCATTATAAATTAACCCAACTTGATGAGATGAGCATCTTTCTTCTCTGTCCAAGTATATGCTTGCACAAAATCTCATTGTTTTTGTAATATAAATTTAACTACAATGTCTTTACCAGCAGTAGTCCATTGTGTAGAATAGTTATAAAACAGGTGTTATATTTCAGGAGTGAATGTGGAAAATATGCTGCTTATTGTCAGCGTGCCCTAGAACGGACACTGCAGAATGGTGGACGGGAAGCCAAGCCTTCACGTATGGAAGTGCTGTCAATTCTGCTTAAAAATCCTTATCATCATTCACTGCCTCATGCCATACCAGTTCACATGCTTAATGGAGCTTATCAGGTAACTACAGTATGATCAAAACTCAAGTATTACACTGACTAACTGACGGTGTCACAGGGGCCGAATGCACTGTATAACTGCTAAATTGTGTCCTTCTCTAAAGCATATATTCCTACGCAATGCAACGGTTTGTTTTTCTTGGCTGCTGTGTGCTGCAGGATCTTACTTGAAGAAAAGCTGATAGTTTTTCATGTGGTCAAGAAGTCCCCATCAGAGAGGTTGTGGTGGTAATGCTGTAGAATTTTGTTCATAGGGCACTCATTTCGAACCACAGCCATACATTGGCTGTTCTGAATGGGGCTATTGTGGTTTCTTTGAGTCCCTTCAGACATATGTTAAGATAGTACCTTCATTTATCCTTTGCATTCATTTATTGGATGATGTCCAACTTCACAGACTCCCCTATAGTGTCATTTTTCAGACTGGTAATGATATTTAATCTTTAAATTTAGCACAATTTTCTGTCCCTATAAGTAAATGCATCTGCTTTCTAGTACCTGAATTATGGGCATGCAGTAAGCAAACATGAGTACAGTGGGGTAGGCCACGTGCAGATCCATTTAATCCCTTTGCAATTCATCAATCATAAAACAAACCACAAAGAAATCTCCACTTTCATCAAACAGTAAGCTTCATTACCATTTTTATAGGATCTATACTGAGCCAGTTTCTTTCAATCTACACTCTTACGTACCATTATTTTGATATTACCCTCCCATCTGTGCCTTTGTCTTCCATATCCATTGAGGTATCTTGAATAAAATTTTATGGATATTTCTTATTTTGCCTTTGTGCAAACCCTGTGATACTCTCATCCTCTTTGATTTGATGACTCTCATAGTGTTAGGTTGGTAGTAGAAGTTATGTATGACTAGGTAATTTTATCCAGCATTGTGTTTTTTCCTCTGTCTAAAGTCGAAATTTTTGTGGTATCTTTGACATGTTAGCTGTATACTGGTACAGGAAGATTTGTACAGGCAGGACATGAACTTTCAGGGAAATGATGTATGCAGGATTATAAAATGGAAAATGTGTTTTCAGCATCAGAAAGTAGCTTTCTGTCTTATCATTAAGATTGAAGGTGCAAATTATTGGTACCATGCCATAATATGGATGTTAGTTTTACAACTGTCAAATGAGAGAAGTTTTACCATCTTTCATAGATTTATGTTAAAGGTCCTAGAAAAGAAGTTTCAGGAATTGCATATGGAATCAGAGCAGGCTAAACAATCTGATCTCTTGGTGGTGGTGGCGGTGGCGGCGGCCACAGCAGCGCTGCCACTGCAGTCATCATCTTTGTCATTTTTGTTTTTGTTACAACCATGATGGTGACTTTGATACTTATTATGCATGTACCACATTTCTCTTATCAGTTAAAACCTGTAGCTGTGTTATGTAGAACGTGTGATTAATAATGTTAGCACCAGACACTTAGGCAGGAGAACTGTTGCAGGTTGTCAGTTTTGACGGATCAACAACAATTGAAGAGTTCCTGTCTACCCTAAACCAGGAAGTTGGCTGCCGAGACTCTGCACAGTCAGGGTTCACCCTCTTCAGTGATGACCCTATAGAAAGAGACCTGGAGCACTTTATCGAACTTCAGGCAAAGGTATGACTTTATGCATAGCATAATATATGTTGTGGACATGGGCAGAGATTTGTTTTTGTCGTACAAGCATTGAGCAGATAACATTTTTATGTCCACTATTTACCACTTTGTATTGCTACAGGCACCTGTCCTCTGGTGGTGAAGAAAACTAAGTTAGGAGTGGTGAGAAATATAAATGTTCTATTTCTGAACCATGAAAAGTCAATAAAGAGTTTCAGATCAAGGTCTAAAAAGAATTTAGTTACAATTATGGCATATTTTGGGTTTTTGGAGGCTGGAACTCTTAAGTGTCAATGTGTAAGAGTGAATAATGGCCAAATGATAGTCTGTGTTTATTGTAATCCTTATTTTTATAATTTTGTCAGCTCTATGTAGTTTTATTTGTATTGTAGCCCATAACCTAATTGTACCAAATGAAAGATGGACAGTTGAGCATATTGCATAGCAGTTAACTTTGCTACATATGCAGGTAGCCTAGTGTTCTTAGGATCATGAAATATAGGTGCTTACGGTGGGCTGAACATTTAGCTGTGTTGATGGAGCAAGCAGCACGTATGGAATTTTTATGGGGAAACCTCTTGAAAAAGGGCCACTTGGCAGATTGAAGGCAGATATGGGAGGATAACATGAAAAGAGATCTTTGTTAGTTGGGCTGTGAGCTTGAGTTCAAAGTGGCTTAGGATTTTGTGTAATGACAGCCTTTGGTATTTTGTGGTTTGTCAATTAGAGTTGCTTCTGTTGATAGCTGTGTGATGTGATCTCCAAGTGGGAGACAGCATTACGAGAAAAGGGTTCTGGCAAGTTTGAGAACACTCGTGTCATCCAGCTAACCTACAAGAATCGGCTGTACTGGAGGCACAATGCCAAGATGGAGACAGACAGGGAGCGACTTCTGCTGTGCTACCAAGTAAACCAGCAAGTGATTCATGGCAGATTCCCCCTTAACAAGGAACTGGCCCTAGAACTGGCTGCACTCATGGCTCAGGTGAATTAAATGTTTCTTCTTTCATGTATGTGCTACATATTACTATAGAACAAGAGTGATCACAATATGGCTCACAAGCCATATGTCTCCCACATGTCACTGGTGCTGCTAGCACAAGGTGCTGGTAGAAATAACACTTAAATAGTTTACATCCACACAAGGTACTTTTAAAAGTTTTGTAAAGAGAGCAGTTAAATAACTAGCTGAAACTAACCTATTGTAATTGGCTGAACAGTAGCAAGAAGTCATCAAGTAAGGCAAAAGATGTTTTACTTAATTAATGCGTGGCTCTTGCATAAGTTGCCTTCTATAATGCAGCTCCTGAAGCTCGTCTAGCTGGTCATTCATGTTATAGGCCATCATATAATTATTTTATAGTTTAAAATTTAAGTTTTGTTACTCTCATGTTTTTGTCCCTTGGCCCATTTTAGCTTACCATTCAATTAACAGGTTCTTTGAAGGTGTGAATATTATATTGCTACCCCTTTTTTGTGGGGGGGGGGGGGTGCAAACATCTTAGGATGGCAGCAACAACACTAGCAACATGTCATGTAGGTTTCTGAAATTCTCAATGTTGATAATGTCCCTAAACATTTTCCTCTTGTTAAGGAAACATCTTTGATGGATCTAATATATCATGATGGCAGAGTAAAATGTGTTCAGAGCTTTTGTTTGGTGGTGATAATTATTGAATCAGTGGAGGCAGTCATTAGGAATTTTAAATAGATATACATACCCTCAGTACACTTGTGAATTCTTGATGACTCTTTTCTATGTTTAATAGTTACATTCATGACAGCAGGACAAAACTTTGAGATTATTTCCAACAAATTTAATGTGATCAGAATTTTGATTGGTGGAAATTATGAACACAAATGGAGTATCTAAATTGTATAATTTTTAATATATATATTTCCTGTTTTACACACTTTGTAGACTAAAGTATTTTAAAGTAAGTAAGTGCCATAAATACTTCTCACAACTCATTGTTGTCTCACCAGATTTCTTGGGTGTAGGTCAAAGAAATATGCACTTTATTGAGAAATACACTTACACTCATCAAGTCTGTAATTAATTATATTAGCTACAGCTGACCTGAGATTTATTCCATGCATGAAGAGAGGGTTTTTTTCAAATCAGATGTTCGATAAATTTCTTGTTCTTGTTGTAGTGGTGCTGATATTTATTGAATTGTCCATGTTAAAGAATGAGCTTTTTACTTGGGCTGTTATTTTATTTGGTGTAGAATAAATGCTTACAGGGTTCTTGAAATTTTGTGTTTTTATGGAAAGGTTGTCTGTCACATAAAGCTGTATTGGTCTGCTTTGGTGAAACAACTGTGCTTCAGATATAGTGGTACAAAGTAATTTTTCACTCATTGGCAGATTGACTTTGGAGAGTACAACTCTGACAAAGGACGGGGGAGTGGTGGTGCGTCAGGGAGTCCGCATCACTTAGTACTTCAGGCTCTAGACAAGTTTTACCCTTACCGCTATAAGGATGGACTGACTCCAGACCAACTCAGGTAAAACTGTGCTTAGGTTTCATTTTGTTGTAACAAAATTTATGATGATTCGTGCTTCAAATACTTGCACCTATTGGTGTTTTTAGCAGGAAGTATAAACAAGTAACTGTGCAAGTTGGTAATCGGTAGACTACAGGAGGCTTGGACTGGGAATCCTTGGCACAGTGTAGGAAGTTAGCACGCATGTGTGCTCTGTTCAAAGCATATAAGGGGGAAAGAGCGTGGAAAACTATAAAAGACAGGTTAAGGGCACCTAGGTATTTGAGTAGGGTTGACCATAAGTGGCAAATTAGAGCCAGGAATCAGAGAACAGGCATCGGCAAATACTCCTTTGTAAATAGGACCATTACTGACTGGAACCAGCTAACAGAGGGGGAGATAGGGCTCTCACAAGTAATACGTATAGTTT
>Ga0136643_10007434_pt1 | contig 15852 bp, 5 predicted proteins | sample TergutLab28metaG_FD_96883 | JGI IMG/M metagenome (GOLD analysis project Ga0136643, IMG submission 96883) | Labiotermes labralis P1 segment gut microbial communities from Petit-Saut dam, French Guiana - Lab288 P1 (version 3) (version 3) | ecosystem: Host-associated > Arthropoda: Insects >... | reverse complement strand
TGATGATGGTTGGAAGAAACAACCGAAACATGTCGGAGAAATATGTATGACTTTTAAAATGTTTTTAACCAAGTGAGGTTTTATAATGTTTTAATAACAGTGTGCATGTGTTGGTAATTCAAAGAAATGTAAATTTGTACAGAACTGAGTCCGGTCGCCCGATTGCGGTAACTTCATCACACCAAGTAGTAATCTGTGATCACAACTCTCATTCACGCCGAAGTCATCCGGAAGGTTACGCTGTAAGGTGGTTGCGAGATTGTTGATATAGTCGTGGCGACGTTAAGTCGCGTCACGTTTGCCGATAACGCAATGTTAAATTTATGAAAAATTTACATAAAATTTGAAATGGCAATTTAAGGAGGAGGCACTTCCTTATTAAATACGAGTGGTCCAAAATACACATATACACCTACAGACCAGATTGCCAAAATTTTCCATCAGGAACTTGTGAAACAGCATCTTCTTGAGGAACTACATTCTCCATATTATACATATGAGCCATAGGTCATCCTGGAAAACTACAATCTCTGTTTGGAATGCACTTTTAAAAAGACAAGACTGTTCATTTCAGTTGGTTAGCTATAACACAGATTAACTGACCAAATAAGAAAGCTGCATATATAGACATAGTGATTCCATGAATCCACAATTACAGAAACAAAATGCAAATACCAGGAATTCTTGTTTGAAATCAAGCAACGGTGGCAAATAAACAAGATTACTGTTATTCCACTGATCATGTCTGCTACAGGGGTCATCCCTGACATACTTGACCAAAACCTCACTACTGCCACTTTAATGCCATGCTTATTGTCCCAGGTCCATAAAGTGATCATACTGAATACATGTTCCACTGTGAGAAAATTCCTGAGTCCACTTATGTGATAAAGGGGCTAGTAATCCCTTCTAATGTCAGTTATCCATGTTCCCAGCTTTACACACACATTTCAATATTCCCTGATGCAACCCCCAGCAGATATTTGGTTCAAACCCCATACTGTAGGAGCTTGGGAACACCAGTCATAGCCTGAGATGATCAATAGTAGTAGTAGTAGTAATAATAATAATAATAGCAGCAGCACCAATAACAACAAGAGCCACAACTGGTCAATTTTGTGAACATCCTGTACTTCTATGGCAGTTATTTGCAAAAAAGACAAATAGTAGCAACCAACAACACTAGTAATATTTCAACATTTATTTTAGTCATGGCACAGTGCGTTGGATGTTGGAAGCATACTTTACATTCCTCAGCTTGAATGCTGCATGCCAGATCTTGTTATGGTTGTGTATTTAAGGAAGCCTATAAATTACTGCAACAGTAAAGAAGGCTTAATGAGCACTATTCAGAAGATGTTGAGTAAAAGCAAAAGTGAAAGACAAATGTGTGTGTGCTTACTGAGTGATGCAGCCATCTGAACCAATAAATGAAGTACTGTTATAACATCATTAACAATTCTCAGTTGGTTTTTTGAAGGTACCTTGTTTTGGAACAAAAGGAGTCAAAGTTAAAAAATAACCTTATTGTACAGTGGGTAGTGTTCATAAAATCATGAAATAAGAGAACAGTACTGGTAACAGACACATACTAATGAAACTCAATAATTCTTTCACACAATTAAGAAATAAGTTAAAGAAATATTGCTATATGGTGATGTGCATAATGCTTTAGTATGCTTCTTCACTCTCAACATTATACAAGCACATTTCATTACCCACTGCCATAACTGACATGCCAATGCCACCAAGTCTGTAAAGTCAAGCATGAATAACTGAAAGGCAATTCCATTGTAGTAAATAATTGAGAGTGGAGGAAAACCAAAATTTCAGCAAATGATGAAAGTTTGGCACTGTAAATTACTGAAAAGTCAAACTTATGTGGGTAACAGGACAATCCCAGTGCCACAGTGAACTGATAGACCATGAGCAAATTTGATCTATGAACTTTATTCCTTGCACACCATGAGGCATTCATCTGTAACATTCATATCAAAACTAACAGTCTCTAAGCACTGTTAAATATTCAAGTGTTTAAAGTCATGGGAGTAGCAATAGCAGTGACAGCAGCAGCAGCAGCAGGAGAACTGGGTTTATCATACAAAGATCAGCTGCCGAGGGTCTTCACACCTACCTACATGTCAGTTCATATAATATATTCAAGCATTTAAAGGCTGTTGTTTTTTATATGAATATTACAATAAATTACTTTTCAAATAAATAGACAAATTACAAATAAAAATACAAACATTTTTACTGGACTGAAAAATACAAATATCTATGACAATTTGCAACAAGTATAACACTTCCTCCTCAATCCACAAAAATAATTAATTTACGGTCCTGACTTCCATAAAACTCTGAAGGAACAACAGGTTCAAATTCTAACACCTGTAAACTCTGTTCAAAAAAGATAGTTGGTATATGATGTTCAAACCTGGATACTTGTTTAACTAAGATTATATCATTAAAAGTTAATCAGCATGACAGCTACCTTGCAGAATGCAAGACATGTTGAATGATAATGAAGACGAATGCACAACATGGATTAAATTTCATTGCTTATCCAAAGTTTAATATGTTAGGATAGTACATGAAGAATATTTAGAGAACCAAACAAATAATTATATTTTGAAACACAAATTTATATTTATTCATTTATTATACCACCCAAATGCACAATATTAAATACATATAAACAGTAAAGACAACACTCTGACATGTTCTGGTAAAAATATACCATTCTCAGTGTACACGCATGCCAAGGTTAAAAGCAGCTGCAGATGGTGAAATAATATTTACATGTACTTCCTGGGGATGATATATTTTTACTGAAACATGCCAGAGTAGTGTTTTTACTATCTATATGTATTTGATATTGTGCAATTGGTTGGTACAATAAACAAATGCACTGACCCAAAATGCACGGAATGGATAACTATAAAATAAATTTATAGTGTGCTTTTTATCATTATAAATTGCCAATGTCAAAATTTGCACTTTGCTAACATCAATATTTTTAGTATTACTTTTAACAATGGTAGAAGAATTGACAACTGTACTGTAACTAGTAATTGTATGCTGTAACACACAGTACAATGCCACTATAACAAAGTCCACCTTCTGTCAATTCCATCTTAAACTGGATAAAATGTATACAGCAACCAAATGCACTAATATAAGTAAGGCATAAAATGTGTGTAAAGTGAAACACTTCTGTAACATAAGTGTAACCACAGCAAGCTATGACTGCTTGCAACTGCAGTAAATGTAGTAACCTGAAAATCAATGGTAACCTGCGTAACTGAGGTAAACATGGTAACAAGAGTAACCAAAGTGGTCATAAAAGTCAGTGTACACCATTTACTATATTAACTAAGAGCACAGTCTTAATTCAAACAAACATTACATGGGCATCTCCATCAAGTTTTGGCACAAATGTACCATCTTCAGGGAGAACATATGGTCAGGTCTTAAAAACCAATTGCCAATTCTCAGCTGTAACAACAGTACACATCAGTATGAGGTGTATTAGTACCTGAATCCTCCAACACAGGTCATTACAACTCTGCAGTGGCAACTGGTTTTTAAAAATTGGCATTGTGTTCTCCCTGAAGATGGTACACTTGTACTGAAACATGCTGGACATACCCATTTAATGTTTGTATTAGTTAAGACTGTGTATTTAGTTGGCACAATACATGGAGTATGCTGATGTAAAAATTCCAAGAACGGACTTTAAAATAAATGGTCATAAATTCATAAATGTATGAAGGCTCTCATGTAAAGTATCTCATTTTGTCCAATTTTAACATAAATTTGAATGTGTTAAGCAGATCTAGGAAAAGAAATTTCCACACAAATTTGTCTGGTGGGAGGTGCACTACTCCAGAGATATGTAAAGACATTCCTGCAGTCACTTTGTAAATGTACCTAAAATGAGCCTCTTGTACAATGGGTAACAGTGCTCTTTCCCAGGGGTAAAGAAGCCGGGGGCATGGCACTGGCAAACCACTCCCATCTAGCACCAACATTAAAGAAAGGGTACAGCCATACCTGTACATCCCTCAGTACACACAGAAATCAAAGGAAACAGTATAAGACAAAGACAGAACCTTGTCAGTTAAATACCAGTAAGACAGTGTTAATGATACATTACAGACACTGCAATGGAAGATCAAGAAACATTAGTCACCAATACATTAGATATTATGAAGTGTGAACTATAAATGTGGTTAAAAGCACAGTAAAGAAATGAAACAATGCCCCGTGCACATATCCGATGTTTCCACATAATTCAAGGCTCCATTTTGAGTGAACAAGCTGTACAATAAGCAGAATAAAAATAAACAAGTTTGAAACCTGGATACTAAAAAAAATCAAAAGCAGGCCAGCTTAGTAAAAGTTATTTATATTGTATGACTAATAAAAGTAATAAGATGGGAAATATTTTTGTTTATCTGTTCTTACTCTCCAATGGGAACATAAGTGTTGGTAGTTGCCAACATTTTGCTGACACTGTCAGCACCTACAAATGTTGGCTCTAGGTAATTAACACAAAGTACAATGAGTTACATGATGCTAATTATGAAAAATAACATCATGGGAAACCTCTATGATACTGAATGGAGAGCAACTCTTATATGTACATCAAGACAAAACTTTGCTGTAAGACAGCATTTGCGCCACATAATGGAACTGTGTATGTTTGATCACATACTTGGAACACACACAACTGCCAAGAGGTAGAATAAGTTTCATAAAGTGAACACCCTTGAATTACTGGGTATCACAGAACTGCTGACCAGTCGTCAGCGGTGGAAGGCTCCACAAACCAGCTGCAGTAAGGTGTCACACTACTGGCAGCACCTCTGTGCACCACTGAACTAAGGCATTCATGTATTACACAAAAGGAGGAAAAGTCTGTTGAAGAGGTGTGTGACAGTTCAGTCAGCTTCTAACTGCCATATGGCACAGATACCCTCTCCATCAAAAAGGCTTTAATGAACAATGCCTTCACCCTGCTCAATGGTGATGGTTATAAACACTGGATAATACAACTGTTTTTGAGGTACTTTGTGACTGTGAATGCCATAATTTTATCTACAAATGGATTTGAACTGTACAAAAACCCCACAGCTGCCTAATGGAAGGGTTTATTTATCTTCCAATGCCACTGAGTTCACTTAAAATTCTAGATTTCATGCAGATCAAACTGTAATCTTACACATCGTCTGGACTGCCATCTGCAGGTAGACAATGCAGTTGATTTGTCCTTCAGTGCCAGCCTTGGTGCAGTGAAAGAAAGTTAAATTCTTCACATGCTCCTGGCCTGGTTGTGAATACATTTAAGGGCATTAAGATTTTGAAACCCCCTCCATCATGGGCAGTAGGTGGATTATGATGGGTTAAACTTTGTTAGATACTCCCTGTTAAACAAAAAAAATCTTATTTTGTATAACCATGGCTGTGAATATACACATCCATCAGACTACATCATTAACTTATACCTACATCCACCAGCAACTTTCTCCATAAAATATAGGCATGCAATAACTGTGCCTACAATAAAGCACTACATTTTTCAGAGGTGCTGCACAGTACATACATTGTGATTATACTGTAGCATCTATCTACTACACAAGACTAGACAATAGCAGAAGGCTCACTGAGATTCATAAATTTATTTTGTAACATAATTATCATTATGACTGAGATATCCCTCATTCTTTCAAGGATGGTTTGAGGATGAACTGGTGGTCTGTGCAGAATGATGCCTGTGTCGGTATGAAAGATGAACATATTAGACACCCAACATTTACTGACAAATTACGATTCATCCAAATTATCTTTAAAGATTCAGTTCATAACATACACAACAAATATACCCTGACTCACTGTAAAAAGCAAGCAGTTAATGTTGCATAATAAAATAATCACTGTTTGTTCTGAATGTTAAACCTGGTTCATGTTCTTTTCACAATTGACTGCAAATTTTGTGATACTGTTAGTGGATGTATGCATAGTGTTCAAAGTGTTGTGTTCGCTCTGATAACAAAAACAAATATTGATTGACAGATACAACGGGAAGACGGGGGGAAAGAGAGAGAGAGAGAGAGAGAGAGAGAGAGAGAAAGGCTGCAAATGGCCAACACATATGTTGTGTTATAAAGAATTTGAACCTCACCCTTTGCAATGCAGAAATTGTGCCAAAGGGATAACAGGTGACTGTTTCAGTCAAGAAGTGTTCACTGACTCATATACACATCAATGAAACATTGTTTATATGCAAAACTACACAAGTAGCAACAAACATTTTATAAAGTTCAATATTTATCAAACAGACATTGTACTGTACCATAACACCTAAAAGCCTGATGTCACAACAAGATGCTTAGCATGTATTTAAAAACATCACTGCAGCCGAGATAAATTCCTGAAAACAAACAAATTTACTGTTATAATGCTACTTCCAGCAGGTATTATTTTCTAGGAGATTTGTTGTAATATTCCTTCCCACCAATCAAAGAAATTAAAAACCAACCATTTATAAATCTTATGTTTATTGGACCGTGCATCATCTTGATAAATGAATACAGATAGACCAACTTGATGTCACTTGCTTTATTATGTCATTATTTAATGCCCAACATGTTTCGAATGTTAGTACATCCATCCTCAGGAGCTTGCAACTTATTTGTTGAGTTATTTCATGGGTTGTATTGCTCTGGTACAATGTATGTTGGTGTCACATTGTGGTTTGGCTGGGGTGGTGTGGTATCCTTATGCAGGCCGAAGCACTGCTTCGGCCTGGATAAGGATACCAACATACATCGTACCAGAGCAATACAACTGTATGTTGGTGTCACATTGTGGTTTGGCTGGGGTGGTGTGGTATCCTTATGCAGGCCGAAGCACTAGTGCTTCGGCCTGGATAAGGATACCAACATACATCGTACCAGAGCAATACAACCCATGAAATAACTCAACAAATAAGTTGCAAGCTCCTGAGGATGGATGTACTAACATTCGAAACATGTTGGGCATTAAATAATGAAATAATAAAGGAAGTGACATCAAGTTGGTCTATCTTTATTCAACAACCATTTACACTTTGTTCGGATGACACACGCACCTTTCATACATGTCCAACATGTCTCCATCCTGCATGCTTCCCCACCAAAACCCTACATGAACTTGTCTTCTCTCCCTCACAAGCCACATGGCCCACCCATCTCATTTACCTTTCTTGATCATTGGAACAATACATAGTAAGGAGCACAAATCAAGTACCTTCTTTGGCACCCTCAATCTGAGTTCTTCCCATAATATGACAGATCAAGTTTCACACCCACATAAAACACCCTGCAAAATTACGGTTCTGTACATTTGTATACTTAAGACAGCAAATGTGAAGACATTGAGATTCTGGACTGAACGCCATGAAGTAACAGAGATGGTAAATTTTTCTGAATTTCTTCATACTTCCATCAATGCACAGAATATCATGCTGCTTGTATTTTCTCTACCCAGAATATTCTCATCACTGAACTGCAGGTAATATGTTAAGCTTGTCTTATGATCAACCTTACAACAGGGCACACAACAGTACGCATATCTATCAGAACACCAGTCTGTACTGCTGTTGCCCTAACACTCATGTCTTTCCAGTTTGGATCAGTATTGTCTTTCTGAAACTTCAAGAGACATAAGTATTAGTCTTTCATTGTTGTACCGTGCACTTGATTACGATTCACTTTATTTCACCAACACATGCACTTGTGATTCAATCAATATTAATGTTAACACATTAAAATATTAAAAGATAAAATGTTATAATATTAAAACTCCAACATGTTTCGGTTTTCATAGAACAGAAGCCAGTACAAGGAAGAACATGTAACAGGGAATCCAATTCCATCACATACATAATATGGTAAGAAAAGGTTTTAATTTAACTCCATAAGCCTACTTATTAATGTAGAGCCTTTACAATGTCTGATAATGTTGTTGAGAACGAAAGAAAATTATATGACGATAACTAACAGGTTACAATTTATTACAGACATGCTGCCAACATACTTCGAGAACAACCATATATTGAGATAACTTTATTAGGCAAAAGCAGCTCCATGATGATGGTTTTATGAAAACCGAAACATGTTGGAGTTTTAATATTATAACATTTTATCTTTTAATATTTTAATGTGTTAACATTAATATTCATTGAATCACAAGTGCATGTGTTGTTGAAATAAAGTGAATAAGTATTAGTCTGTTGGGCAAGCAGTTCACAGAATTCTTTACCTCGACAGACAGCATAATATTTTCACTATGCCTGATAATGAAGATATAACATGTCACAACAGCTTTGCCTGATCATAAATCTGTCTGTAGAACAAAGAATAGGACATCCCCACTTATACGTCTAAGCTCACCGAATAAAAATTCCCTTTACACGTTTTCCTACCATTTACGAACACACCAGGTACTTATATTTATCACAGTGATAAGATAACACCTAATCCTACAGCCTGCCATCTAATAGGTATTTACCTAAACCTGCATTCCACAAGCATAACTGACTCTTAGAATCAATTTTGCACACCTTCAATACCGCTGGCAAGAAAAAAGCATTACTTTGGCCCCATAAGTACAGCATTCAATGCATTATGAAAATTAAAGCCTTCTAGGATGTTAACATGTGAACTGGTAAATAGTTAACAAAGTTTTGCAGGAGCAAAGTGCCTCCATCTTCAGGGTCATTCATTGTCAAGATACCTTCTGAATATGCCAAACACTTTCACTCTTATTCACATAATGACTATGGTACTGCTGATCAGTATGTGAGACCATAACACTTGCACGAGTTGAAAAATGTCAGTGTGCCAGTAATTAACAGGTGCCTTCTGTTGACAGGTTCACGGCTTGTGGACAAACGTATTATAGTTGCATGCTTTCAGAAATGTCTTGTTCACAGAAAGGATTATAAAATTATTTTTTTTTAGAACAGATTCTCACAACCCACTGACAAGACTGATATCAGCCTAAATTCTGAGCCCCATCCCCACCTACCCTATTAAAACCACAACAGCTGTCTCACAATCAATACCAAAATTTGCAAAGTCTGTAATGAAAGCATCATAAATCTTGTAACAGTTATATTTATACATTGGCTTAACATGTTTTGGCGTCTGCCAATTAATGGTCAAAATATAAACAAAAGGGACAGAGAAATTAATTTTCAATAAGATGTTCGTAAACACCACTAACATTAAAACAACATCACCCCAGGCAGCTACTTGGTTTCCTGAGGTGTCATGCTAACCTTGCTTAATAACAAAGTAAAAGAAAAGTTCATTTGTGATTTAATGAAGGAGGGATTCTAATAACCAATGTGAATCAGTCAAAATTTTATACATTTTCCATGCCAACTCTCATCAAAATGAGTTGTGTGATTTCAAAATGAAATAAGCAGGTGGGTAGGCAGACAATAAAACCTGCAACACTTACCGGACAGGCAATCTGCTTGTTCCAGATTCTGGTAGCTTCAAACTGCCCATGTAACAACTCAAGCTTCCAACAGACAGCCTCTGTTGTAACTTCTCTGCTCTTGTTGGACTCGATGCTCGACTGTTCGGTGCTGTCTTCTGGTGGAACCTACTGCTACATCCAAGAATAGTTGGACTTGTTGCCCGACTATTCCCAGGACTTGAATGACAACTTCTGCCTCCTCCTCCTCCCCCCCCTCGAGGTATCCTACTTGTATTGTTTCCCTTACTGCCACTCCCAACATCATCCACCACAGAATGCAATTCTCTAGGTGTATTTCTGTTACATTCCATTTTATTAATATCAACCATTCTGTTAAGGCTCTTAGCTTGTCCTTGTGCCTGTAGTGTCAACCTGTCCATACTGTCCCTTTCTAATGAGCTGTGTCGCCATGTTGTATGTTTCACAGTTGAGGGGGTGACCATACTTCTACGCTTTACAGAGCCACACATAACTGTTACATCACTTTCAGTTTCTCTATCTAGTGATGTTCCTCTTTTAATGTGGCTCTGGGAATTAAACACACTTTTGTCAGCCTCTGGGCCAATGGAATGACAATTTGATGCTGCACCCCTCTTAATCAATGGAACGTTTCTAGCATTGCTTCGATTATTTTGCACTACTGAGCTGTAACTGTGACGCCTATTCATAAAAGTAGTTGTGGTAGGTGTGGACAATTTTGTCTCGCTAAGATTTTGGCGTTGTGTATTTAACTTGTGCACAGTGTAAGTTTCAATGTGCTTCTCTGCAGCATCATCCAATGCTGTTAACTGTAAACTTTCCAAACAGCTTCCTCTCTTGTTCTCAGACATACCTGAACCTTTCTTTCTGTTGTTAATGTCACTGGATTTCATTTTGACAGCTCTGTCTTTCTCCATGTAACTTTGCTGTCTGTTTACCACAGTTACATGTACCCCTGGGTTTTGCTTATTTGATACACTCATCTTACCCCTTGACGTCTGTTGAGTTTGACAGTCAACGTCATCACTCAGAACTCCAGAATTACGTCTATTCATGTGACCTGGTACAGAAGCCTTCTTTGTGGTAGTATTAACAGAAACTGGTGACTTAGAGGTAGCTGACACATTACTAGGTTTTGTAGCCACTTTGTTTGTTGCACTGAAGTTTGGTTTTGACTTCAGACTACCATCTCTGGCATCAGAAGACACTTCACTATCTGTCTTCATTTCCTTCCCTGATAGGTTCTGTACATTTGTACTGCTCAATGTGCTATGGTTTCTGAAGAGTATTTCTCTTAAATTGGGTATCCTGGAGGGCAGAGGTGCAAAACCTGATGTGGCAAGTTGTTGTGGGATTTGAATTCCAGCATCCACATAGAATTCATCTTCCAAGCTGGAAACAATCAACCTTGTTGCTGATTCACAATTACCATTTTCTTTGTTAGTATCTGGACTGTAACTTGTCCTGGGGTTACATGTATAATACAGATGGGGTCCATACTGAGGGCCAGGCAAACCACCAAAAGCATACAATTCACACTCAAAGTTAAGTAAACTTGCAGGCCATTTTTCTGAGGTACTGTCACTGCAGTCATGCAAGTTAGTTGTTGCATCTCCTCCAGCATTAGTAGCGTCTCTCACCTCTACATTAGCATTAGTAGTCTCAGCCTCGTGTTGTGGTGAAACAGCTGAAGCAGAAAGGTTTAGGGATTGTAGATGTGTTTCTTTATTTCCAGCCAAACATTTACCAAAGTCAGGAGATTCTGGTGATGAAAAATGGAGAGGAAATTTAAAATGAGAAAGCGAACAGGTTCCAACCATATTGTGCTTTGCTAAACAGATATAAGTTTGCTGTGGTTGTTGGGAAAAGCTGTTTGTTGCAGCTGCAAACTGCCAACTGAAATAAAGGTACAAAGTGCAAGAAGTGAGCTAGAAGAAAGCACCACCAAAGAAGTCATGGCAGTAAACACTCATCAAGATCACACCATACACTCAAACTTGCAGAAGTAAACTGATGTTGCTACATGTCACAACCAATCACTATCAACAAGAACCATTAACACTGTTGTGTACAGTGGAGTCACAAACATCGTAGCCCATTTTTCAACACAAAATGTTACTTGGTTCCAAGAACCTATAAAGTACCAGTAACAAAATAGAAGCTAATCTCAAAAAGCATACAAAAAACAAAGTTCATTTTCAGTTAAAAAACAAACAATTTTAGAATCATAAAATATGAGGGTGTGCTGATAAGTCCTTAGTCCGACCAGGAAGGAAACAAGGTACAGCGACCAAATTCGGGATTTATTCAACATACTCCCCAGGCAGCTCACTACGCTTCTTAGCCCACTGCTCTAACTTTTGCAAGTCACTCAAAAAAAAAAAATCAGAAAGTTGTCTGTCCAACCAGGTCTCCGTGGCAGCAATGACCTCTGTGTCGGACGAAAAATGGCGACCTTTCAAATGTTTTTTCAGTCCAGGGAACAGGTGGTAGTCCGACGGGGCCAGATCCGGAGAATAGGGTGGGTGATCAAGAGAGTGGAAGCCCAGGTAGGCCAGTTTCTTCTGGGTCCCAAGTGCCTGGTGAGCCGAGGCATTGTCGTGCAAGAACAAGACCCCCTTAGTGACCTTCCCGCGGCGTTTTTCCTTCAAAATGTCCTTCAATTGCATCAGCAGAGATGAGTAATACTCCGCGTTGATAGTTTGGCCCTTTGGAAGATAATCAATGAGGAGGATGCCGTTTTGATTCCAAAAAATCGAGGCGAGAAATTTTCCAGCGGATTTTTGCACTTGGAATTTTTCGGGGCAGGGTGAGCCGCTATGCCTCTACTCCACTGAATGTTGTTTTTGTCTCCGGGTCATAGCAATATAACCAGGTTTCGTCCATGGTCATTAATCGTGACAGAAAATCATTTGGGTCGCGCCGAAAAAATTCCAAAAGTTGCTCAGACGACTGGCACCGCTGACGTTTTTGATCCGCATTCAGGCACTTCAGGACCCACTTCGCGGAGAGCTTCTGCATGTCCAAATCTTCATGAGTGATGGACCCAACCCACTCAGTGCCCAGTTGATCAGCTAGTGATTTAGCCGAAATCCGGCGATCTTCCAAGATTAGCTCGCAAATTTGATCAATAATCTTGGGAGTGGTCACATTTTTTAGTCGTCCAGGACGAGGCGCATCACAGGTGGAAAAATCACCATGTTTAAACTGGGCCATCCAGTTTTTGACGGTGGCATACGATGGTGCATGTTCCTCTAATGTTTCTGTCAGAATGGCGTGAACTTCCTTTGGCGCCTTGCCTTGCAGAAAAAAAAAAAACTTGATGACAGCTCGCGTCTCCATGTTACAATCGCGCGCGTTGCCTGACATGCTTCCTTTCAGCCTCTGTAACAAGAAAAGTCTTGTAATTCGGCACATGAACAGACCCCTCTTTCCAACGACACTATCAATTCCATCCTACAACATTGGGAAGTAGGTCGGGCTAAGGACTTATCAGCACCCCATCGTACATTGAATAACTGACGGATAGTATCACTCCATAAGCACAGAGGCAATCAACATCACTTAATGAATGAAAGGATGTCACGAAACTTAGGGTGGCCTGTACAATAGCAGGAGAGTGGGAGAAGCTGAATCATCAGCCACATGGTTGAATCCTGATTTGTCACAGTCACTCACACTAGCTTAAAACAACAGGATTAAAATGATTGTAATATGTCAAAGTTCTGTACATGGTTCATGAACACCAAGACTCTACTGTACATGCAAGCAGAAAAAGCCATTCACACATCATCACCTGTATTTGTAACTAGAAATTAGGATTAGGGATGCAGAAGGAATGGGATGACGGCCATGCAAACTCGCATTTCTATCAGAGTCACCATCCACCGCAATAGGAATCACAACAGAAAAAGAAAGCGGGGACCACAACATACGATATATTGGACAAAAAGCACAGGTATTATGTACTTTCAGATCCTTTGGATTTTGACAAATAACATTTCTTGACTGTCTGAGAATGCTGTTCTTAAAGCCCCTTGCCAATACACAAATTACTGTGTATTATAATTCATTACCCCAACAATCCTTTTAAACAATTATAGAAGGTAATATAAAGAAGTTCTGTTTCTTACAAGTGCATACAGTATTTTAAATTTTCTCCTACAAGTCGTACAGTACTTACAATTTGTAGCTGTGCCTTCTGTAATCCAATACATATAAAAATGACTGCATATCACAATCTTAGTATGTAACAAAAAATTCAAATATACGTGAGATTTTAGATTCTCACAGCAGTGTTACTAAAGATTTAAGTATTCTTGGATGTTATACTGTCTCATTTGGTGTGCAGTTCCCAATGTTTCAAAGAATCACAGGGTTCTCATTTTCATTGTCAAGGAATCCAATAACAGCCACAGTGGTTAAAGAGGGTGAAGTGTATACTGTATAGGCATCAGTGATAATGGATTCACAGGTGGCAAGCCAGTAGGAGTGATAATGATATGCACTAAGCAGGGCCCCAGGCTGAGCTAAGTGTATGGTGAAGCTACACACTACTGTAAAGAGTTGGGTGCTAGGCCATTACCAATGTGATGACTAGAACTGCGCATCTCCAGAGGGCTGCAAGGGATTGTGGAGCCTGTGGAAATATTGCAGGTGGGGCAAACGAAGACAAAAATTAACACAAGGTAAAAGTACAATACAATAAAAATAATACTGACATAGGAAGAGATGTGTTAGCTCTGAAAAGAGCCATAACTGGTTGAAAATATAGTTCAGATAAAGACACTGTGATCCTTTGAAAAAATATCAGGAACTATACATGCAACAACACAGCATCACACCATCTTTTACAAACCTGTGCTCCCATGTCTAACATTATGAAGCTAAACCAGCATTTCCATATTTCACACTCAGATACCCTCTTTAAGTTTTTGAGTGCCATTCCTACCTTGTTCACTAACCACACTACAGCAAATACACAATAAAATGACAGCAGAACACAAACACAGTAAAGTCCTGATTTATGGCTTCTTTGGGGAGTAATGGATCTGCAACACTAACATGAGAATTAAAAAAAAAGTCTATCTAGAGGATACTGATCTGCACTCATTCAAAACTGATCATTAAATGATGGAAAATTTGGAAATAAGGAACATTAAATTTGGGGGTCCACTGCACATTTGTGAACTAGTTAATAAATCATATAACACACAAAGTGATATGGTTTTTATTCACCTTTTATATGCAAACTTTCATTACTTTCCATAAGTGCAGTATATTAAACTACAGTTATAAGCCAGGTTAAGATACACGTCTCTGTCACCCATTGAACATATGGCGTACTATAAACAGGCAGATTTATCGTGTTCCCGAATGGAGGAAAATATGGTCTTGTGTAGGTGTGCAAATCCAGTGGACTGCTACATTATCACCAATGCAATGTGAGCCAAGCTACAGACACTCAGTCATTTTCTGTAAATTGTAGAGTGCAGGTGGTATTAGTGTGGCTGTGGCATGTCAGAACCTGAACAAACACTGCTCACATGCAACAATTTTGCAAAATATGCATCTTCAAAAAGAAAGTCATCAAAGTTTTGTAAAAATGGTCCCACATCAACAGTACTGTGTAGGTGAATGACACAGATAGTTATTGGTCACGGTTCAGCATTACAACATCACAGTGGTAATGTGCAAAGTAAATTTAAAAAGTTAATTATTTAGATTACTGACATTAACCTTTAAACCACCCACATCTGCACATGTGAATGCACATAAAAACACCCCCAGTAAGTCATTTCATATATTTATGCAATAAGGAAATTTACTGTATGCTACCTAATCTCCGTTTCATTTTCCACAAAATGCCATTAATTTCATAATTTTACCTTTTTCTTTTCAAATAATAAATTTTTCATAAACCATGCACTAAAATTTAACTACCAAGCCAGTAATTTGAAGGTTAGTATCACACCCAGAATACTAGACAGCTGTGAATGATGACCACCAATCTACCCTAATGGCTGTGCATAGTACAGAAATAATCCTGAATTACTGTTGTATGTAACTTATTTATTGTGATCTTATAATATGTCTTCCGTCAACACAAGAACATTATAATTCATGTATTACTGCAACATGTTTCAACTCAGGACAGTCATCGTCAGGCTGATTATTTAAGAACCGTTAATACATTTTACCCTTTACAGTATTAAGCATATAAATTTTGCACTAGGGATCCCATATGCATTACATATTGTGAGTAGAAAACCTGGTTTTTTACTTATTTAGATAAGAGTATGCTATGCGCAGCTGTGGGTGTTGTTATAGCTGCCCTTG
>Ga0136643_10007432_pt1 | contig 15855 bp, 10 predicted proteins | sample TergutLab28metaG_FD_96883 | JGI IMG/M metagenome (GOLD analysis project Ga0136643, IMG submission 96883) | Labiotermes labralis P1 segment gut microbial communities from Petit-Saut dam, French Guiana - Lab288 P1 (version 3) (version 3) | ecosystem: Host-associated > Arthropoda: Insects >... | reverse complement strand
TGAAACATGTAGGAGATATTTTAAATCCATTTTAATCAGATAATGTGATTTTAATGGTTTGACAAGTATGTGCAATTAGTTGGTCTTAATAAATATTGTTACACGGGTGATTTATGTGATGTGCTGTATGTTGTTATATATAGTGGCAAATGTTACGCAGGTGATTTATGTGATTTGCTGTATGCTGGAATACATAGTGGCAAATGTTATGCAGCTGATTGTGTGCTGGAATGCATAGTGGCGAATGTTATGTAGCTAATTTACGTGATGTGCTGTGTGTTGGTGCACATAGTGATGAATGTTACGCAGCTGTTGTATGAGGTCTGCTGCACATTGGCATCTGTAATGTTGAATGCCATGTGTGTGATTGAGAAGATCTGCCATGTACACTGTTGCGGCCAGCCTCTTGTCATGGTGAAGCCCAAACAACAGGTCAGAGTATAGCTGTAACTCTCCCAAAAAATGTACCAGAAGGATGCATTCTGCCATTGGTCTTACGGACCAAAGCTATTTAAGCCAGTGTGAAGTTAGGTAGTCTCTCATCTTACTCTTCATGCTGTGTTGAAATTACCTTGATTAGGTGCTTCTGAGCTGTCTTAATGTAATATTGCACTGTGCTGTGTAGCTGCATGGAGAGAGCCGGTCTGTATTTTGCTTATCTCCGGCCACTCGTGCAGGAGGTGAGACTCAGCTCACGACGTGTGGTATGATATTGACAGATGTAACTTCCAGAGCAACATATTACTGATATTCATTATAAATGTGTGGTATTGAGTTGCATTGTGTGTGCTTTACAGGCCTGATTCAGATCGCTACTACAATTTCACAGAACTTGCTTGTCAGCTGAATGAGTTAGAAGCTGGAGTTGCACCGACTGATACACGTAACCGTCCTGACCAAAGATTGATGGAAAGTGGAATGTGGGATGAAGCAAACATAGAAAAAGTTCGACTGGAAGAGAAACAGCGGGCTGCTCGGAGGATACGGGAGGCCGAAACAGAGAAGGCTGCCTCTGAGGGTACAGAAGTTGAGACATTTTTATAGATGGTCTTGTTGTGCCATGAATTTTTAATCGTTTTTAATCTGAATATTCGTTTTTGTGCTTTCTAACTGTGACATACTGTGCACAGTGAGAGTTTCATGTGCCATATATTGTAGTGGATCTGGTTGCTCACAATTTCAGTACGTTTTGACTAATATCTGACTCTTTTTAGGAATGGACCAACTTCTGTCAGTAACACAACACTTTGCTTTTGTACAAGCAGACTTTTTATACTCAGTTAAATGGCAATAAACAACTCAGTGAAAATTTTGTACTGTGGAGTTGTTGTGTTTGTTTTAGTATAAATTGTTTCTACTCTTTAAAGATTAGAATTTTGTTTGAATTTTGTGCTTGTATAGTCAATATTGTGATGGTAGTTATCTTTTACAGGTCGTCCTTATCCACCCTATGAACCAGTATGGTTTAAGAAGGAAAAGGAACCTTGGACAGGGAGTGTGATACACGTGTATCAGGGAAAATACTGGGAGTGTAAAGAGCGTCAGGATTGGTCGATGTGCCCGGATATCTACTAGGCCAAACCAGATACATCATTTGACTGTCAAGCTTGTTAAGACAGGTTGTAGTGATTTAACCTTTTGTGATATGATGAAACTTCAGCTAATAGCAAACCTGTCACATTGCAGGGTGCACCACAGGCAGGCAGGCAGGTACTGCCTGTCAACACAGGAATGGCCTTGTGTTTATTTACTGCAGAGTGTGTTACTCAACAGCAGTGAATGACTGAGAAGATTCACTGGTTATGGTGCTCATGTTTTTCAGTTCTGCCTTCAGTTTGTCTTTCATACAACGGTCTGATAAGCACCTGGATTCTTTCCCTGTCCCATCAGTTTTCATAACTGTCACATGGTGTGGTTCAGGTTTGTAAATTTTGCACAGCGTCAGGTGACTATTTGTAAATAACATGATATCTTTGTCATCTGAGCTGTATGTGACAGTTCCGAATGTAACCATAAAACTGAAGATCTGAAAGTTCTGTCCTGATTGTATCTTCCAACTAATATTTGTATTCTGCCCTGTTTGTAGTTGCAGCTGAGTAGCTGATTTATCCTCTGTATTTGTTTACAAACAGCTGAAAAGGGGCTGATGTTCGAAAGCAGTGAGCATAAATTTTGTAGGTTCAGTGTCTCCATGCAAACAGCATATGTAGCATGCTTGGAGATAGGAGCCACTGTGCAATACCCACAGCTGTGGAGTTGTCCAGATGTGCGTATGTCCTGGTTGTGACGCAGAGTGCCCTGTCAGTGGTAAGAGTGTGAACATGAATAACATTAAGCAACATGCTGGCCAGTATGTTGGGCTTCCTCTTTTTATGTTACATATTTTAATTTTATCTTGATAATTCATGTAGCACTGTTATCGAAGGTAAGGACATTTGTTGGTAATTGTGTGGCCTATATTAAAGCTTAGTATGTGGTAAGCTGATGAGGATGCCCTTGATAGAGAGTGTTGTCTATACTGTCCATGATGTCACCACTGTTTCTCACTCTTGACCAGTTTTGTGCAATGAGGTTGATGTACTATTCTATTTTAAAACTTTTGTGTAGTTTCCATTAACAGTAATTACCGTATTTTTTTGCGCATGTCAGTTAACTTGTCACGGGTAGATCAAATGAGAGGATGAGTTGCAACTGGAAAAATCATCTTTACTGTGGTTTAAAATTTGATCCGTTTTCTTTCAAATATACTGATATGTTGTTATTGCAGCCAGAAATCTGTGACTGTTTATTCAATATGCTGTTGCTGTTTTGTGAGAGGCTAAGAACTGTGTGTGGTGGCTGGCACACAGCTTGGAGAACATGAGGATATAACCAGTACTGGTGTGCATGACGCCAAGTAGAGACAGTGAGCGAGTCTCAGAAAAGTTCCAGGAAGAGCACTAGGTGGTTTTATGTGCACTGTGCTAAGTCAAAGTACTCTTGTATTTCAAAATTAATATTCTGTGGAAAATTCTGTAAGCTGGAATGTGAATCTGCAAGAGAGGGGCTTTTATGTGATCAAGGACAGGCAGAGGAATTGAGAAGAGGATGATCAGATATTTTATCCAGAATGTGAAATTTTATAGCAATGTGGCATACTGACAGAAAGCTGAAGTGACAATGATCGTCGCTCTGGACATGAAATGTGTGCCATTGGGCCCTAAAATAGAGATTTGTTGAGGTAAAAATACGTATTTACCCAAATATAAAAGGAGAATTTGTTTCTAATTCATCATATGAAAATGGGGAGGAGGGGTTGCTTTCTAATCACACACAAAGTTAAAACACCTTCCTGAAGACTGAAGATGTGACAAAGGGTTTTCTTATATTCCCGTGAATACGGTATCTACTGTAATTGTCTGAACCACACACTGCTGTCACTTCTGCATGTTTTGTTCATATGTAGTAATTCTCTTCGTATAGTTGCAGTATGGAGACACTGTGTGGTGTTATCCGTATGTCTGTCTGCATGGGTTCTTCCTTTGCAATTGATTCACTTAATGTGTGTTTCAATGGGTGTGTTGAAGCTCCGCTCTGACTACTGTCCAGGATATTGACAAGAAGGAAGATTAAGAGTTCACAAAACAACCAGAATAGTGTAGGTCCTGTTTTGGGTGACGGTACCGTGTAATCTCACTGTTTCGCTGCTGATGTGACTCCATTTTACACAGTACAGCCTGCTTCTACTTAGTGCTGTCTTCCAGAAACAAGATCTACGTCAGTACATAACCACCGTATAAGCCCAAGATCTTCAGAGTCTGGTAATGTTGTCTTAGCAGTTTGTTAGTAAAGTGCTGGTACAGTTGATTTTAATTTTCTGAGATGCTATGCTGTGTCATGGGCTGATGAGTTCTTGATGTTTCAAAACTTGGTAGTGCCTTCAGAATTTTGGGAACCGCTTGCAGAATGACACAGCATCACCTAGAAGATCGGACTCTGCAGCAGCACCAATGTCAGAACCTCATCTCAGATTTTGTATAGATTTTTGTGATGATTACTTGTTAAGGTCTCGAATTGAGTTCCTTATATCAGAAAATAATAATGACATGAATTGAATATAAGTGTGTAGTAAATGTACCTGAAGTGGTGGTTGTGTCTGCAGCTAATTGCTTCTCAATATGGTACAAGTCCACTGCCTTCTGATGGCAATGATTTGTGCATGAAACTTCTGAACATATTTTTTGCGTCTGTGTCTGTGTACACGCGTGTATGTACGTACTTTTTAATTGTGACTTACGTGCCAGCAAGTGCACTATTTTAATTTTCAATCTGTATGTATCAGTTGTAGAAATGCCAAGAAATGCCAGGTAGCTGTGTGATACTCAAATTAAAATTTTGTATTCTAACTTTACTTTAAATAAGGTAACATTTAATGTCTTTGGTTATTGATATTACCACTTAATGAAAGGGAATTCTGACAGTTTCATATGCAGATATACCTAGTGTAAAATTTAGCTGCTAGGGGTAATTGTGGTAGCCTGTATCCTGAGTTATAAGGTCAGCGTGTGTTGTTCTGATGTGCTGGTGCTAGAAATGAAACGTACTGAGACAGGAACTTTAAACAAAATAATTCTCCATGAATTGATTTTTTTCGTACATATTTACCTTCCCCACTTCTTACAAGCAAGAGGTTTTCTTTATCTGTCACAGTAGTTCCGAATCACTTTGCATATGAGGACCCTCTCTTAACCTAAAAAAGTTTTACACTCCCCTTCCACATGTTAATAGTTGTGCTTGTACTTTCCGTTGATTGACAAAATGTAGAATGATGAAGTTGTTGTAATCTCATAATTGCTGTGAATGCACAAAAGTAACAATGGAGGCTGACAGGAAAAACCAGGTGCGGGCTGGAGGTGAAAGATTGCTGGTAAGTTATGGAATTGTGTGGGGTCCTTAGAAGAACCTCATGCCCTCTTTGGAGTAAAGCAGCACCCCTCCAGGGGTTTGCAGTTCACAGGTTTGACCCACAAGTCTATCGCATAAAGTGGCGGACAATCGTATGACTTCAGCTCTGTTTCTGTAATAATTATGGATACACTTTGTAGGGTAGTCCGTACAGTTTGTTGAAGATACTGTCTTGTAATATGCTGGTTTTTAGAATTGTCAATTTCCTGTTTTGGTGCCACCATAATTGGATTTAATTGTACAGAGAGTGCTTTTTTATTTCCTTGCCACTTGGTCTGCAGCAGACATTGTTGCGCAGTGACCTGTGATGCTGCCATCTCTACAGTTTTCAGTCTGGCAATAAAAAGTTTGCCTCATTATTTGGTAATACTTATTTGTGGTTGAGCCGGAAGGTCCATTCTGTGCTGTATCTACAGGGTCCTTACTTTATCTAACATTCATTTGTCACCACCACTACTACACCCTGCTTGCCAGTGGTCAGCTGAGTGGGCTAATTGTGTGAGGAATGGGCCTACATGATGTGATGACTGGTAATTGTTAGTTAAAATAATGGCCTGATCTTGCAGTAGAAGGTTGGTAGCATTGTAACTGGAACATGGTTCCATTTATTTCTGTATCTTACAAGATCTGGACAGTAACACCTCTTTTTGTCACCTTGCTTTTATTTGGCATCCTTAATTGCCCAGGGCTGATTTACTTAGCCTATTCAGCAGGATGGGGACAACAACTTACTTGGACATCTGCCAGCCAAAGTCAAGAAACTTCAGTTCTGTGCCCAGTAGCATATTTTGTAGAACAGTAATTCCATGAGTGTTTGCAGGCTTCCGCCACAAAGTGGATGAGATGTGCGCTCTTTTGGGAAATCAAACAGCATATAGCGGTAATTATTTACTGATGTTTCGGGACACCCTATTGGTCGCATCTTCAAGGATCCGTTGAAGTTGCTACCGATAGTTGGTCCTGAAACATCGGTGAAGAATTATACCACACTATTCTGTATAATTTCCTTGAAGAGCGCATATCTCAAAATTTAATATCGTTTGTTTATATCATTTTTAGGTTGCTAGACAAATTTAAGTTTGAAATATGTAAGACTACACAATGCTATACCAGGATGCCACTGTGCAGTGCTGTTCTGGTATGCCACTGTAGTGCTGTATCGGTATGGCACCTGGCCATGAGCAGCGCCTTTCTATAAAATAGACATACCATAACCATCCTGTTTGAAACTCCAAGTGAAAGCTCTTGCCTTTCACAGTAGCAGCATTTATGACTTTAATGTAGAATCAACAGCAAAGCGTCTGTTGCTGACCATTGTGTTGCCATGAGGTCTCGGACAGGGTGAAAGCAAGGGACAAATTACAGTGTTCAGTATGCATGTAAACTGTTATGGTTGTATGGTACAGAATAAGAAGTTCAGTTTGCTCCTTGGCATATACAGTATATGTATGCTTTGTTGACCATATTTGTTAATAATGTCTTCGAAATTACTGAAAATATTTGTATTATAACTTTGGTTTCTTTCATCATAAGTGATCATTTTCATCACACACAGCACTGCATGCCATGTTCATATGTACGAAATATAGCATGAATTGTTTTCCTTCACTGAGGGTAATTTTGCAATCATACAGTGTACAAGTATGAAGTCCATTAAAGTTAAGATTTTAAACTCTTTAAGAAAGACACACGCATATATATTAAAACTACTGTGCACTGGAATCGGTGTACAGGTATGGGATCTCTTCTCTAGGATGCTTGGTACTTGGTGTTTTTGGGGTCAGGGGCCTTTCCATAATCTGTCAAGACATGTTTAAAAGTCACTTAAGAAAAATAACTCTTTCCTTCAAAATGAGGTTGTATTGGGTTAGTGAACATCAGTTACAATGTATTGTGTGAGGAGATACTGTCAAAACATAGCAAAAATAAAACGCTGGCCCTGATATTCCTTGGAGCTAATTTTAAGCTGATTTATTCTGAAATGTATGTGGTTTGTGGAGTGTTCTGCATACCAGGATACTGGATAAAATATCCCATACCTGCATTGTAATTGTAATCAGTAGTAACAATTTTGAGACACTTTGGTGACAGATGGATTGTAGAAAAGTATTTTGCTCATGTATAAAAAACTTTGTAGGTTGTTGCTGTATGTTAGGCTTAAACTGTTGAAATGAGAAGTAGCTGTAATGTAAGTTGCTAATAGATTCTATAACTTTGGCTGATTAAAAATTCTACGCAAATATTATATAAAAGTTGTATGTATATATTTGTGAATGTAAGTATGTATAAGAATTTTTGAGAGGTACTTTGGGCCTCAGATATAGGGTTAAATATGTAAAAATTGAAAATATATTTATTTCATTCAGTTGAAGTTACATTTTCTGTAAATGTCCTTGGAAGCACATGAGGCCTTGAATTCTGATATTGCTGTACGTGACTGCCACAGAACATCCAGTTCGTGTGGTACAATTGTACAGTGTTTAACCCGGAGACCAGCAGTTTCAGGCCTCTACAAAATGTGTCAGGTCACTGTTCGTGATGAACTGGGGCTGACAGAACCACTGTTATCATCAGAAACCACTTTAAATGTAATGCCTGTTTGGTTCCAAGAACTTATCAAATACACATAATAAAAATTGAGTATCCTGAAAAAGGCATGACAAGCATGAAAGTTTTTTCAAAGTACGTACATTTTTTGGAAGTTTGAAATATGTTCTGTGATGGAAGGAGAGTTTCATTCCATAAAGCACACAAGCAATCCACCTCACTTTGTGAAAGACAGAGCTAGACTGAGCTGAGAGTGATCTGCAGGCAGCCAACTCACCAGCTTCAGTGTCTCATCCCACTTTGCAAGGACCAGTCACAAAAGGATGAAGCAATGGTATTCAGATGAGTGGGCATGAAGGGTCAAATCCGAAACATTGAGGGTTCATGAGGTGCGAGACACTGCTGCATGTGTGAACACAGATGCCATATGTTGGGGCCATTTGTGAGTTACATTCAAATGAAGGGTGTGAAGAAACTTTCCCCTCCTTTTTGTCAATAAGATTTATAATGTATTTTTCAAAGACAGTATACTGTGTCAGGGTGATGTCTGCCCATGTCTAGTGTCCTTTGCACTGGAAATTATAAAACTAGGTGTCTGTAATTTGGGACACTACTAGGTGAAGTGATGGCTGTCATTGTGTGAGGGATGTCTTAGTAAGGTTTTGTAGTTCATAAAATTAATTGAGGCCTCAAAACAGTGTTAAATGTAGCTCATTCCAGAAGAGTATAATTGTTTTTTTAACATAATGACTGAGCACATCAACACATTTGTCCTGTCTTGGCATATTGGATTATAATGCAGGAGCAATGCTATCCAAGATTGACTGTGAATGCAAGAACCTGATGGGAAATTAAGCCTGTCATTAGGTTCAGTACCTCTAATGTTCAGAGATTTTGCTGTAATTGCCACTGTAAGTTTATGCAGTGTAATTTTGAGTAATTTCAGAGTACCAGGTTAGTATCTGAAAGTAGACAGGAATAGCTGTTTTAACATCTTTGCCACTTGATGTTTAGTAATAGTCTGTGCATGTGATGTTCAGTAGCCTCACCATTTGATGCACAGTAGGCCCCTCCATTTGACGCACAATAGAATTTGATGGTTCCAAATATACCACCAAAAAAAAAGTCCATTGTGGATAAAGAAGTTCTGTTTATTGATATGTTATTACTGCTGTGTATGAAGGATGAAGCAAGGCACATTAAACAGAGCTTTAAGCTGTTTATTTCTCATAAAACATAAAGCTTTACATTGTAGGATTATGGGTGGTGAGGAAAATGTTTGGGCCAAAGAGGGTGTATTTAACAGGAGACTGTAGGAAATTGATTGTGAGGAGCTTCAGGATTTGTACATCTTATTAAATATTATTAGGGCGATCAAACCAGGGACGATGGATGGGCAGGTCATGTGGCGTGTGTGGGGGTGAAGAGCAATACCTGCAGTGTTTTGGCAGGAAAACATGCAGGAAAGAGTCAACTTGGAAGTCGTAGGTGTAGGTGGGAGGATAATATGCAAAAGGGGTTAAAGAAACAGGACGAGAGGGTATGGACTGGATTAATCTGGCTCTGAATAGGGACAAGGGGCTGTTGTAAAAACAGTAATGAACCTTGAGGGTTCCATAAGGTGTGGGGAATTTCTTGACTGGCTGAGCAACTAGCAACTTTTCAACAACTCTGCTCCATGGAGTTTGGTACAGGAATATCATTATTTGAAAACTATATAAAAATTAGGTGTTATTTAACTAACTAAATCACCAGAAGTTAAAACATAACCCAGCCAGATGTTGTCTAGCCTAGTCTGTGACAATACATATGTCAATAAGATTCCTTTTTCACTCATTTTAAAGTAGTGACTTACAATCTGACTGCTTCTTCAGTTTCCACGCTACATCACTCACCGTAACATTATTGCATTTTTCTCCCAGTCATGCCCTGTTTGTAGAATATATTTTCTGTTTGTGTATAAATTGCATAATTATTGTGACCAATTATCTACTGCCATAGTACTCCATACTGACTGCTTTAAGCACTGGTTGCCTAGCAGCAAAACTAGTGGATGTAGAGCACACTGCAGTATGTGAAGATAACCAGGTACAGTAGACTAGTGGTAGGCAAAAGAATATTTTGTGTAAAATGAAAATTACTATCAGCAGTTTAAAGTAATGGACTAAACACTCAATGTCAATTCTGTGATGATGGATATGCTGTGGCTTGTGGCTGCAATCCAGGAATAGATTAAACCATTATTGCAATACAAGTGGTTTGAAAAATAGTGTGGTGGACAGTGTGTGCTGTGTTTACACAACCATAATGTGAGGTATTATCATTTTATTTTTATTGGAGAATAGGGCTTATTTGATATTCAAGAATGAAAATTGCGTAAACATGCTTGGTTTAGTGAAATCAGGAACATGTGCATCTAGAAAATGTGGAATATTGTGAACATGTTTGTGTTTTGCGGAAGAGGGTTCGGCCGATTTGAGGTGGCCATTATAAAAAAGAGGTTTTGTAGACTTGTGCTTAAAAATTTTATCTAGACAAATAATAAAGTTATATTGCATAAAATATTCTACAACGAACAGATAACCATCTTCACGTGACGTCATAGACTTGTAGGTATGATAGCAGTAAAGTCCAGCTGCACGCCATGAAGGTATACACCGGGTGTGAAGATATAGCTGCGCTCATTCTTAACCTTGGCACTAGATGGAGGTGAGTAGTCATCCTTGTGCTTCACCTGCTTTAGCACCCACTGATTGGGACATTGGGTGGGCACCAGAACTGGAGTGGGTGTTCTGGAGAAGAGGAAAATCTCTGCCAGCTGCCAGGCATTGCACCATGCACTCTTCAGCCCATAGTGCAGTCACCATACTGACTGAGCTATTACAGGTGTTGCTAAATATGGTGAAAACCATCAATGATTTGTTTTTAACCACTCAACATAATTTTAATGTGATTTATGAATTAAAATTTGTATTGTCAAAATAAATTGTGATTGGTTTTTTTGGGATGTTTGTGCAAGTTGCCTGCAGGATATATTTGGAGGGTGTTTTTGTGATATGCCATTATTACTTTCTTGCATTTGTATTTGTATAGCATTAGCTCTGCTGTCAAGATACAAAGGGATGCAAGAACTGAACCCACCAATCCTGTGACTGGAGGAACAATGTTTGTCCAGCCTGTTACAACATGGAGCATTGTGTTGCATTGCTGAGGTTGTGGCACCCATATGAGTTGCAGGCGCCGTAGTATGCCACTGCTTTTCATTTTTGTGAGGCTGGAACATAAGAAATTAAGGGTGTAAAAGTTGAGCCATGTAGTATATTTGTGACACTGATACATTATGATAATTTTCATCCACCTTTCATCGCTGTATGGTTGCTGACTTTAGGAAGCAATGTGAAGTCTTACAGCAATACTGCTGGGGATCCCCATCTTCTGTAATGTAACATCGTCTTGTTGGGTGAGTGGTTCCTGTTGTTCTGAAGGATCATATTACTCTCATCTTCAGGGCCAAGCAGTCTGAGACGAGCGCCCACATGGAAACAAACTGTATGTATATGGGTGTGGTTGATGTGGGTAATGTATATGGCCAGAGAGGGTGGCAAGCCAATAGGGATGGTACTGGAAGGGGAATTGGTATTCTGTTCATCCCTGTGTATGCCTTGAAGGCATATGGGCAGTGGAGTTGTAGCTCTAGTCATTCTTCAACTGGATACCGGATGAAGAAGTGTGGTCACTTTCATGCCTTCCACGTGTTACCCATGGAAAAAGGGACATGGTAGCCAATGAAGAGGACAATTTAGAAGCACTTATATAAATCAAGAATGTTGCACATTTTCTGCTGTTTATTGATAAAGTTCCCCTTTACCAGGTTTTATTGCCACTAACGTACCTGCCTTGTATTCACATAGCTACCACTTCACTTCCATAATGTGTAATCAACTTTTATAGCTTTCCTCACTCACACCCAAAAAAATTCCAGTGCTGGTTCTCATTAGTTTCTCCATCCAAATGCCCTAATTTACCATTTCCACTTCGCTGGTGATGATCATTATGTGCTATTAGTATGTAAGCCAAGCACGTGACAGTAGCTCTAAAAACCCATTACATTGCTCAGTGTATAGGTGAGGATTCCATTCTCCTGGGAATGTCCTTTTGTTCAAGGGTTAACCCTTCAAGATGAGGGTGCTACACAGTCACAAAATGTTGGCTTTCAATTACCCATTGATTCAGCATCATATCCCAGGAAAGTGGAATCCTCAGCTACATGGCTGTGAGAACCTCAAAACTGGTACAGTGGATGTGTATGCACGTGACTTAATGTTTAAACTATGCTATTACCTGTTGTAAATATATTTACTAATGGTGTGTTGCCCTTTAGTTCTAGTAGTATCTTAACTTTACAATATTTACACAAGAAATAGTTTGGTTATTAATACAGCCTTTCAGACTCGGCCATTTTGCTAGCTGTGTGAATCATGAGGTGAATGTGGCATGTAGGATGCATGGGAGATAGAACCAGAGGGTGTGGATGGTGTCATTCAGCACAGAATGGGAGCAAGTGGCAAGTTCGTGTTGACATGGCAGTGGATTTTAAAGTTCCGTAAGAATCAGGAAATTTGTCGACTAATTAAGCACCTGTTACCTTTTCAATTAGGACTCTGTACGAGAAAGTCAGCTGTGAAGCAGAGATTTGATCCTTTGCCACACACTGTGTAGTGCAACAGTAAAATTAAATATTAAGAGTTCAGATCTTCTGAGATGTATGATGCTGTATCACTGGCAATCTTCCATGGACTGCCTGATCCTTGAAGTTGAGGACATCGTGTCGTGCTCCTTCAAAATGTCAGGAACCACTGATCCAATAACAAAACATTTAATCCAAAGAGCTGACTCCTCAACAACACTGCTATGAGAGACTTATATCTCACAAGGCTACATTGTCCCAGCCATATTTTAATGCACCACAACAAAAGAACGATCAGATAAGTAAAGGGACTGTTGTTTCTGTCCATGCCAAGAAGGCGTATGGGGAGAGTAAAGGTGTAGTTCCATTCATTCTTACCCACGGTACTGGATGGAGGTGAGTGCTCAGCTTCACACCGTGGCCACTGTACCTGCAGAAAATAACCCTGGCACACACTGGATAGGAGGCTGTGGGTCCAAGAGTGCATCTGGGCATTTTGGAGAAGAGAAATTCTCTTTCACCTGCCAGCATTCAAATCCCAGGGCATCCAGCCCATAGCTGACTACTGTAGCTGATAACAGTGACTTTATATGGTGCTAACTGTAGGAATTGCAGTACTGTCATTACCTGTAGTTAATAACTTCTTTGTATTGGGAGTTCCTCTGCAGTGCAAAACTCAGCCCTCCACGGAAATATGCCTGAGGGAGAGCCAGTATCTGACTGGCTTGTGTGCAGCTGAAATTGTGTTGCAGTGTGTCCTGACCAGCATCTTCTAGTGCCATGAATGCAAAGTGACTGTCAGCAAGTGTTGCTGATATGCCCGATTTGTAGCTACTCATGAGATGGTCTGGGAATGGCTGAAGTTTGTGCTGCCACAGCTTGCCATATATGCTGTCTGGTTCGGCAGTCTGCAAGTACAGTAACACATGATGCTCTACAGCAGACTGAGGCATTTAAACTGAAACCCATTTGCATTGTAGCATGCACAGCTACACATCTGACTTAGTAAACATTGGCAGACATGTGTGTGGAATAGTATAATTGACTGGGTGAGTAGTGGGTACAGATGGCATCAGAGTTTAATGATGACATACCAGGTAGTAAATTCATCCAAGCAGAAACAGAGTGGCATCAAAGAACCCACACTGCTGAACTCCATATGAAGGTCTCGAACAAACACCCAGGTAAACTTACTGATGGTGTCGTCCTGCCACACTACAATGTCCATGCCCATATAGCCTGCAGAGTTCATGACCACCTGGATGTCATGTAATGTTCAGACATCCTGCATACAGCATCGACTTTAAGATTTATACTTTGGACCATTTGTCAAAAAGCTCATAAGCCATACATTCACATTAGTGAAGATGCGCGGGAGCCTGTGGTACTGTGCTTTAGGCAGCAGCCCAAGGAATTCTTTGCAGGTGTGATATGCTGATGTGTGCATCAGTGGGACTCCTGCCTGTGGTGATTTTTTCTCTCTGGTGCATTACCTTCAACCATGAGGATATTTGAGTTGGTTTCAGCTGTATGTGCCTCACATACATTACATACTCAGTTCACTATATGTTCATGTCAGGTATGTCAAATATTTAGTACTATGTTACTTGTTTTCTGCACCTAGTTTCAGCAGCAGATACTGTCATGATGCCAAATTATCATTAATCTAAAAGTACTGCAGCAACAATGTATGTTTCTGATCATTAAAATGGATTTCAAAACATTCTACTTTAACACAGGTGCTGAATAAATAAAACAGATGAAGAATGTCACATCCTTAAATTTTTGTTTCTTTTTCACTTATATATTATTTGTTGTTGCACTGAACTGAAGATATTTTATATTAAGCAATGGGGCATCTCTTTGGGTCTTTTAATGGAGCGAGTTTTTTGTTAGCAAATTTTGTTTCCCCAGTTTTCATGCATAACATGTGTTGATGGTTTTGTTATATAATTTGTTCTGCATGGGCGGCTGTTTTATGCTGGTTTGTTTCACACATTATGGCTGTATCTATAAGAGAGTTTGAATATCTAGTACAAGGGTTCACCATAAAGTACCTCCATATTTGCTGGGTCCTGATACAAATCTCAGCTAGACAGTAGCTTTTGTAATAGTTTCTTAGTGCTCGCCTCATGTTCCACTAGAATGGAGGTGATTGGTGAGCTTCATGTTCTGGTGGCTTTACTCTGAGAGAAAGAGTCACTGGTTTCCTAAATAGGAGGCTTAAGGGCCGGTCTGGATGTTTTGGAGGAGAGAAAAATCTCTTGCACCTGCTGAAAATTTGAATCATGAATTATGCAGCTTATAACCTAGTCAATGTACTGACAGAGCTATCCCAGACAGGGATACGCCACATCTGTTTATCTCATTTGATGTAAGCAAAATCACAATTTAGACACCAGACAAAGAAATAATTTGTACCTTCCTCAAGCAAATTTAACCATTTACCAAAAAAGGAACTTACTATTCAGGGATCAAAATTTTTTAACAATCTACCCCTACAGATTAAGAAGGTTGCTGATAACCAGAAAAAATTCAAAATTGCTTTAAAAAACTTTTTACACACTTACTCATTTTACTCAGTAGGAGAGTACTTAAGTTAATCAGGAACTAAGATAGGCATTGCAAGATATTATTACGGTGGTGTATGTGATTTAAGGATTTAGTGTATGTGCATAATACAATTACTTTTAATTTTAAGCTTTGTCTACTGGCATTATGTAAATACTGAAACGATCAGGTACTCTAAACTGATCACACTTACTTGTATAAACTTGAGCTGTTACCTATGTATTCTTTTACAAACTGCTGTCATATGTATCTTACCACTTAGGCTTATTCTGTACTCTGCCTATTGCTATGTAATGACAAGTTCCATATCCACTCTGATGGATCTCTGGGATACTAGGTAAATAAATAAAAATAAATCTAACTTTCCAGGTACCATCAATAAGAAATTGCTAGTACTTGCAGCTTGCCTTGAATATGTTGAATACAAGACTGGCATTCATGACACCAAATTTCCATCTGGAGCTCTTCAGGATGTCTGCAAGTTGGGCAAGTGGTGGCTGCGGTCTGTGCATAGCAGCTAGTGAAGTGAGCTTTGCACTATAGCCAATATGCACAACCATAAACAGGAATGCACTCGACTGCTGCACGAGTCTCACAGAGAAATCTGGAGGATAGTTTGCCCCTGTGGAGAGTAACATGACAGGAAGGAAATCTAAAACTGCACTATATTGTTGATTCAGTTTATGTGTAACCAACTTTCTAATTTAGGATCCAACGTTTTAAATGTTTAGACTCTAAGAACTTTAAAGCCAGTGGGGAATTTTGAATGTTATTTTAAATAGGGACTTCATGGATCTACAGGTTGTCTGTGAATATCAAGATATAGATATGTGTGAGGTAGGGTGACCGCCTCTGTGGTCTAGTGGTCAGAGTTTCTGGCTACAGATACAGAGGTCCCGGGTTCGATCCCCGGCGCCACCAGATTTTCTGAGTAGTGGTGGGTCTGGAACGGGGTCCACTCAGCCTCGTGAGCCTCGGGAGGTCAATTGAGGAGCTGCTCCAGGTCTAGAAAACAGAGATTAACGGCTGTGGGGACCCGTTGCGCTGACCACGTGACACCCCTCTATCCGCAAAAGTTGGCACTAACTTCGCCGACCGGCGGCGGC
>Ga0136643_10007430_pt1 | contig 15856 bp, 15 predicted proteins | sample TergutLab28metaG_FD_96883 | JGI IMG/M metagenome (GOLD analysis project Ga0136643, IMG submission 96883) | Labiotermes labralis P1 segment gut microbial communities from Petit-Saut dam, French Guiana - Lab288 P1 (version 3) (version 3) | ecosystem: Host-associated > Arthropoda: Insects >... | reverse complement strand
TGGCTTGGTAGCAGGTTTCCTTGCCTAGGGGAACAGAGATGCGTGTGTTGGGAAAGGTTATTGGTAGTCCTAAGCTGGGGTGGGTCATTGTCATTCTCTCGGCTGGGTGGCGTATTTTTATGGCTTTTGGAGTTTCAGCAGGGCATCAAAGATTTTGTTGGGGGGCTATGTTATAATCATCATTTAAGTGGTTGTTATTGGATAATTCTTTGTAAATGAAGTATCTACCGTATTGAGGTGGGCTCCTTTAGCTTGGTCTTGCAAGATCTGCATTGTTTCTTGGATGGGGCCAAATGGGCGTGTGTGTTCTAGAGCTTGTTTGGCGTAGTTGGAGGTGTTTCTACCGGACTTGAATGCATTTCTGTGTTCTTTAAATCTCTGTTTGAAGCATCGCCCCGTCTGCCCTACATACGCCTTGTTGCAATCCAGGCATGTTAGTTTGTATGCGCTGGATCTGCTGTATTTGTCTCAGGTTTGGGGTTTCGTCATTAGCAGTTTTTGGAGTGTGTTGTTGGTGCGCAGAGTGATTCTTATGTCTGCCTTCTTGAAAATGTTCGTAATAAAGGTGGTCTCTCTGCCGAAGTACGTGAAAGGGGCCCATTTATGTGTGTTTTTTTCTGGTTTCTGGCCGGGGGTTGTGGTGGGTACACCTCAGTGATTAAGTTGTGTTTGACTACATACCTTTTCCTAGTTTCACACGCACAACGGGGATGACACACTTCCTAGATAGGAATAGTGTTGCTGTGTAGTACTGATGGCTTGCCGCACCAATTTGCCCATCATGTCTTACTGTTTTCTAATGGTCACTTGCTAAAAGTATATAGTTACATCTGGGCTTATCCATATTTTGCAAGTTTATTTAGCATGCCATCTGTTATGTTCACAGTTTTCTTCATGCACTTCCAAATTTGTTAAAGTTTGTGCATATTTATTTAGCTGACTATATGTCTTTCTCTTACATTGGATAGAAGGGTCATTGGTGCAGGTCCTGTTATTTCATAAATGGCAGATCCAAGATTAGTTCTACTAAATAACAACAAATGAAGGATCCCCTAATGTCAGCACAGCAATACCAGAGAATGTAAATGTGTGCATGGTGTATGCAGAGGGTTTATGTCACTGATTTTCAACTAGCAGAATGGGATATCTGAAGTATGAGAGTTGACGTATAGTTGCATGTTTGAGAGACTTGCTATATAGCCAACAGTTCATGTGAAGTTTCCTCTACAGCCATTTGCATGAGATACTTGCTGTTTAGCTGTGTGCTTGGGTCTTAATGTGATACATGCAGTTGCTTTTTTGTTGCAGGCCACAGAATATGATAGCGCAGTCCCAGTCAGGTACAGGGAAAACAGCAGCATTTGTTTTGGCCATGCTGAGCAGAGTCGACACTAAGAAAGATTATCCACAGGTGAGGTGAACTGGGCATATGCAGGGGTGAATATCACAGCTGCTTTGTATTTACATTATACACTTTTGGAAGTGATTTGAAGTCACTGACATTTCCCATCTACAGGATAACAATTCTGTGTGCTGCCAGTCGAATCTGGTTTACTCAAAATATTCATCTTATAGATAAAAGATCACATACAGTAGAAATGTCAGATGTAAAAAAAACAAATGAACTTGCAGCTAACTCATTGTGTCAAGGTTGTTAGGTTGACATCTTTTTGTCAATGAATGTGGGATGCCAGGCCTATACATGACATTCTTCATCTCAAGCACATATGGCAGCATGTGAATAAGGACTGTTTTCAGGCGCTGTGTTTATCTCCAACATATGAATTGGCAATCCAAACTGGTGAGGTGGCTGCGAAGATGGCACAGTTCTGCCCAGATATTAAAATACGTTTTGCAGTGCGAGGCGAAGAGAGTAAGTGAATTACTTCAGCATGATCACACCATTTTATTTTTGCAGAATTTAGAATTTATGTTTCTTCTGTTCCAAGAAATCTACCAGTGCTTGTATTTTTTTAGGGGTTTAATGGAACTTTCTAGGAGTTTTGTTGTACTGCTGGTGCCACCTGTAATAATGGAATATCTTCACAGATATGTGACTTGGTATTTGTGGTGCTGTTTGCCAACAGTTTTATGGTATGTGATGCTCAGATCAGAGAGGAAAGTCCCCTGACAGTGTAATACAAGGATAGTATTGTATCTGACAACATGCACCACTTTTCAGTTGGGCCATTTAGCATGATTGTGAGCAGTCCAGTTTACTGTGAGTCAGGGTCCACATGTTTTCGTTCAGCATATTTGAGTTAATATTACATTATTATTCACCATGTGTAATGAAGGTGCAGGAAATGTTTTCTTCAGCTAATGTACAGTTCACATCTAACGAACATTTTGTTGAGGATGCAGGTCTTTGAGAGTTTGTGATGCTGTGTCATTGGTTCAGACAGTCCAAGAATAATTATTCTTTGACTTCTTGACCCTTGCAGATAAAGGCACTGTGTTCCCTTAAAACATAGGAACCGCTTATTGAACAACACAGTATCACATTGCAAAAGACCTGAATTTTCAACAACACCAGTTTGAAAACCTCAGATCTCAGAAACATATTGTTCACTGCACATTGAAGTTACGCTTGTGAAATTGAAGACCCTATGTCTTGATTACTTTCTCTCAGATCATCGTCATTGTGAGGATTACTGCTGTACAACTTATAATTTATTGTGCCCCATAAGTAAAAAATCTTTGGGTTCAGATCTGGCAAACAGAGGGGCCATTATCCCCTGCTTATTATTCTGTCACCAAAACCAGTCTTTAAACATGCAGAGAATTGTGTGAGTTTTTGCCTGGTCTTCCAGAAGAAAAGGTTTTCTCTTGTAATCGGACTGCTATCCATAAAGTGTGCAGGTAACTCACAAAGAACTGACAGCCCCTAATGAGCTGGCAAATGAGTGGGTTTTTATAATTTTAGTTAGCAGTCAGGAAGTGACTAGCAAGAGTTGTCAGGTGAAATAATGTCCCAGCTGTTTAAAGACCGGTTGTGATAAGGAGATGTGTACAGAATAATGTGTTTACAGAGGAAGGCATGAAGGGACAGTGTGGTGGAGAATGTGAATTTGGAGACTGAAAGGAGTCTGAAAGATTATTGATCTGTGGGTATGACCTGTATGAACTGAGAACAGAATGGAGTGATGTACTGAAGGTGTGTAGGAACAGACATTCAGAGGGAAGACAGTGTCAGTGGCACATGAATAAATGTAAAGATTAATGGGAGAGGATGGTACAGAAAGACAAGATTGAAGTAGATATAAATTTGAACAGCCAATAAATATGGCAAACCCTTGGCTATCTGACCTAATGGGTGAGAAGGTTGAAGAAGCCGGTAAGTTGGTTGTTCAAGGTTTGCTTCCTGGCATACAGATGCAGAATTAGGAAGCCAATTAACCTGATCTGTTAAATGTTTTAGCACAGAAACAAAACATATAGTATAATTTTGATATAGAATAAAGTAAATCCTAAGGGCCTGACTGCCCCTAGGCTAGCCTAGGCATTGCTGCTTTGTAAATGTAGTTCTGTAAGTCACATCATTGGCCTGCCACAAAAATACAGCATAGTATTATTTAGTTTATTATCCAGACCAACAAATGCACAACATATATTTATTAATAATATTTTATATATTGTAAGCACTCCTACATGTTTCAATGCATCATCATCATCATCTTCAGGCAGTCTTAACCGTGTACTTTGCTAAGTTACGAAATTATTAAAATTACAACTCAATAAAATTAGTAGATTAAAATGTTCATGTGATCATTGTTGAATGATAATATTTAACCTGTAAAACGTTAATAATTACAACATAGGGAATTTGCTTCGTGGCTGCATATAAAATCTGGACAGTCTTATGGGTGTAATCCCAATAGTGTGTTAGCTGATGCTAAATTCACGATGGCTTTCCTTTATTTGGTGGTAAGGTCTGGTTGATTAATGTGGTATCAATTGATCTAAAATTGGGTGACTGAGGACTCACTGCAGTAAGGATAGAAATATGAAAAATATTGTGTACAAATTATGTGTAAGGTATAAATGATGTATTGTTGGAAGTAGTAAATTGGTGTAGGTTGCTGGTTTATAGGACCAGAGAGTTAAAACTACAGCACCCAAATGTGCAAATAATATTGCATTTATTTACTTGTGTATTTGTTTGATGCTTGAATCTACATTAACTCATTTCATTGCATTATTGAAACTGTGCTGCATGGTGCGGTCATGGGATCTCATGACGTTGAAGAACCTGTCTGTTGCATTATAGGTTTTTTTTTCTTGGTCAACTGAATATCAGCGGCTCACAGGAGACCCTGTACCATGTACTTGATTATTTCATTTGGTATAAGTTCTTGGTTGTCACAGGTTTAAAGTGTGCCAGGTAGTGAATTCATTATCCCCACCCCAGTACACATGGTTTGGCTGTGTGTGCTGGGAAGACTGGTCTCTGTGATGGGTTCCCTCTGCCACATACCATAATCACATATTTGGGAGTAAATAGTCCTGTGTGTTTTTGTACATCAGAAATTGATTTCTGCATCTCTTTTATGTGGGCAGAGGGTAGGATGGTCAAATGACAACAACAAGGAGCATTGTTTTCACTCTTGTAGTTCCTCGAGGGACAAAACTGAAGGAACACATCATCATTGGGACACCAGGCAAAGTGGTGGACTGGGGTGTGAAGTATCGGTTTTTCGATCTGGGAAAGATAAGTGTATTTGTACTTGATGAAGCAGATGTCATGATTGCCATGCAGGGACATCAAGATCAGAGTTTCCGTATTCACAAGTGAGTAACAGTGTTTAGAACAGAATCTTCATTTAAGGTTTATTTAGGGGATAGAGATCTGATTGTTAAATGGATGAAACAGTAACTGAGAGTAGCCTGTCTGAGACAGAAGGAATTGACATCGAGCACTGCATGAAATGAAGAAAACTATAAGTCTGTAAGCTGTGATACGTTGTGAAATTGTGAATTAATGGAACTGACTCAAGACTGTGCTGCCCCCTCACATCCTTGCAAACCTACCTAAAATTAGAATCATCCAGGGTAGCTGTGAAAGTTGGCCAGGGGTGGGAGTAAATTGTGCAATTTTGTATGATTTCTCCCACCCCTGATAAGTCCCTAGCCCGACAAGGAAGGAAACAAGCTACAGTTACCAAATTCAGAATTTATTAAACATACTCCCCATGAAGCTCAATACACTTCAAAGCCTGTTGCTCTAACTTTCGCAAGCCACTAAAAAAAAATTCAGAAGGTTGTCCGTCCAACAAGGTCTCCGCGGCAGCAATGACCTCCGCATCAGATGAAAAATGGCGAAAATTGTTTTTTCAGGCCAGGGAACAGGCGATAGTCTGACGGGGCCAGATCAAGAGAATAGGGTGGGTGATCGAGACAGTCTAAGTCCAGGTAGGCCAGTTTCTTCTGGGTTGCAAGTGACTGGTGAGCCAGGGCATTGTCATGCAAGAACAAGACCCGTTGGTGGTCTTCCCACGGTTTTTTTCCTTCAAAAGTCCTTCAGTTGCACCAGCAGAGATGAGTAATACTCCGCATTGATAGTTTGGCCCTTTGGAAGATAATCAATGAGGAGGATGCCGTCTTGATCCCAAAAAATTGAGGCGAGAAATTTACCAGCGGATTTTTGCACTCAGAATTTTTTGGGGCGGGGTGATTCGTTATGCCACCACTCCATTGATTGTTGCTTTGTCTCCGGGTCATAGTGATATAACCAGGTTTCGTCAATGGTCACCAATCGCAACAGGAAGTCATTTGATCACGCCGAAAAAATTCCAAATGTTGCTGAGACAACTGGCACCGTTGACGTTTTTGATCCACTTTCAGGCATTTTGGGACCCACTTCGCAGAGAGCCTCAGCATGTCCAAATCTTCATGAATGATGGATCCGTGCCACTCACATGTGATGCACTGTTGCTTAGCTATTAATTTAGCCAAAATCTGGTGGCCTTCCAAGATTAGCTGGTGAATTTGATCAATAATCTCTGGGGTGGTCACTATTTTGGGTCGTCCAGGACGAGGTGCATCACAGGTGGAAAAATCATCACGTTTAAACTGGGCCATCCAGTTTTTGACGGTGGCATATGATGGTGCATGATCCCCTAACGTTTTTATCAGAATGGCGTGAATTTTCTTCCACGCCTTGCCTTGCAGGAAAAAAAGTTGAAGAGAGATCATGTCTCCATGTTGTTGAAATCATGTGCGTCACCTGACATGCTTCCTTTCAGCCTCTGTAACAAGAAAAGACTTGCAATTCGGCACGTGAACAAACCCTTCTTTCCACCGACACTATCGATTCCGTTCTATGACATCCGTAAGTAGGTCGGGCTAAGGACTTATCAGCACCCCCTCGTATGTGACTAACAACATTGGAACACAGCATCCACCAGGACCATATTATTAAACTACAGGATACATAACTTCTACAGACCTCATCATATCAAATACAGGTATGACCAATTGGCCATTTGTTTTTACATCTGAGGGTGTTCATATGGCTGATTGGAGAGGATGTAGTTGGTAAGGGTGGGATGTAACTTGGTAGAAGAAGGTGGAAAGTGTCTGTGCCACTGCAGGAACTTCTGAAACTTGCTATACTAGGTGACTAGGTAGGCCCCAATAGCTTGGGCATTATCTATGGTGCATGTAAACTTACCATTCCTTTTATGTACATGTTGCAGTCGGCAAGCTCAGGAAATTATGGAATCCTCCATTCACACTTTATCTCCCACAAGGTTAGATATTTTTGTTGGCACTTCTTTTTTAAAGTATGCACAGTCTATGTTATTTCAAGTAAGAAAAATATCCCACAACTCTGCTTGATAGCGCAACATGTTGACATTGTTTTGGCCCATGCCCAAGTCATCATCCTGTACCTCAGTATTAGCTAGTAATTGGTGGTAAAGTGTAACTTTCATACAGTGCTTTGGCGTTGACAGGTTGTTATCGCGGACTTGTCAGATGATGTTCTTCTCAGCAACATATGAAGAGGATGTTATGGAATTTGCAGAGGGTATTGTATCAGACCCTGTGATCATTCGACTGAGGCGGGAGGAGGAGAGTCTGCATAACATAAAGCAGTATTATGTGATGTGCCGCAACCTGGATGACAAGTACATGGCCATTTCTAACATCTATGGTGTTATTACTGTTGGCCAGGCCATGATCTTCTGTCATGTGAGTTGTTTAATTGCTGCGAGGCTATTGTCTTATCAGAGGAGGAATTTAGGTAGTTGCTCTAAGTGTATACAGGAAATTCTTTTTATTTTGGGACTTCACACCATAGAGCAGATAACGCTGTTGCTCCATGGTGGCTGATGCTGCCCAGACTCAGTCCCGCTTATTCCTAGTTAAAAAAACACTACAGAGAGGCTGTCTGTATCATGTCCTCACACATAGGAAAAAATGTTCTGTTTATTTTTACTGTCTCGTAAACACACTTATATAATTGTGTTTATCGGATAGTAAAAATAAACTTGTTTGACAAAAACATGATGGGATGATGTCACCTAGGAAAATATGGTCTTGGCTTATGTAGGCGTGACAGCTGTTGCTGTCACCATGTTTTGGCACTGATATCTCAGCACTTGGGAAGGTCACTGAGTTATTTCTTATTACCTATAGAACTCAGATGTTGTCATTGTGCTTGTAAAATCTGTTCGCTTTAACAAACGGTCTTTATCTGTATCACTTGTGCAAAGCATCTTTCGTGGAAATATTGTTACTTGAAGTTCATTAAATTGCCATTTTAAAGAACAGTGTGCAGAACAGTGGAAAAGCTTCAAATTACAGAATTAATGCTGGGCAGAAAGAAAATACAAAAACTCTGTTTTTGTCACTTGAGGCCTGGTGTGATCTGCTTGTTGCTTGTGTACATGCAGACACGCAAGACAGCATCATGGCTGGCGGAGAAGATGTCACGTGAAGGCCATGCTGTAGCACTGCTATCTGGAGACCTGACTGTAGACCAGAGGATAGCTGTGCTGGACCGCTTCCGAGATGGCAAGGAAAAGGTGCTGATTACAACCAATGTTTTAGCCAGAGGTGAGCCAGTAGACTGAGGTATATGCAGAAGAGTTCAGTAAATTGAACCATATCATAGTATGAGAATCAGTGTGAAGTTAAAATTTTTCAGCTTGCAGTGGTTGGTGAGCTCTTCTTTTTTTTCGTGTTCATGATATCCTGACTTACTTTCATGGCTGTGTTAACTTTGTCTTACCCAGTGTTTGGAAAAGACTGTTATTTTATTTTTATTTTGTGTGTGTGTGTGTGTGTGGCAGAATTAAACCACATAGTGTATGGCCAGTACTCAGCCATGTTTTTAAACAGGTTTCTATGATATTGTTATCTTAAATGTTGTTATACATGTATAATGGAAGAATGTAATATGCCTGCACAGTTCACTCCAGGGTTATTGTCTGTACAAACTGGTACTCTTACAGTTGCTGTGGCTTCAGCAGATTCATTCACAGCCCTGCTTTCGTGTTGGGTGGGACTTGTGCCTTTAGCAAACCCTTTCAAAATAGCTTGTCATTCTGTGCTGGTAAGCAGTAATGTGTTTACAAATTTGGCATTAGCTGTTTCCAGGAACATTTACTTTATATCATGGCCTTAAAACAGAAGAATTTTTTAGAGTAACTACTACATAACATTTGACAAGCAGTTTTGATCCATTTAGTGTGTGGGCTAGTAATAATCCACCACCACCACCACCTCACTGGGAACTTTTCCAAACTGTTTTTTTATTTTTATGTTTTGCTGACCGTGCATCTCAGTATATTTATCTTAGTAATTAACCAACTTGATGCACAACATTTTTGTTTTACAGTAAGTTTATTTCATGCCTCTACATGTTTCGAGCACCATGTGCTCATCATCAGGAGGTCAAAATTGTATTATACAGCATCTGGTATCATCACACCTGTAGGCTGTATAATACAATTATTTCATGCCTCTACATGTTTCGAGCACACAGTGCTCGAAACATGTAGAGGCATGAAATAAACTTATTATAAAACAAAAATTTTGTGCATCAAGTTGTTTAATTACTAAGATAAATTTTCCAAACTAGTAAACGTTGAGTTGGTGTTATTGCTGTTTTACGAAAGAAACAAACTACATTTTATCTGGGCGATAAAAAAGTAAATGGAAAATATGGCTTCTATGTGGGTTGTGATGGACACATGTGAGTGTGGTAATGAACCTTCGGGTTCCGCGAAATGCGGGGAATTTCTTGACTAGCTGCAAACCAGTTAGCTGCTCAGGAAAGACTCTGCACCATGGAGTATGTAAGTAAGTATGTGGAGTGTGCTGTTGAAAGTGAAAATCTGCCATGCTTCACCAGTTCTGATATGATCATTTGTTTTAGCACCTTACCATTACATCAGGCACCAGCTTGCAGCATTCATCTTGTATTGCACACTGACTCTTCATTGTTGTGAAATTGTTTTGGTTGCTATGAGTCTGTTTTTTATATACATGGGTCCATGCATCATGAATCAAATTTAACAATTTTCCAACTAGATGCGACTTATTCAGTTTATTACATTACTGTAGGCAGCTCTACGTATTTCGGGTGTTGAGAACCATCATCAGGAGCTCGTACAACTGTAAATACAGCTTCTGGTATTGATTAACTGGATCTACTACCATCCACTTTCGTTGTTGATTTCATATGCAGACATGTTACAGACATCTGTTACATGTCACAGTGTTGAATCAGTTCCAACTGAACAACGAAAGCGGATGGTAGTAGATCCGGTTAATCAATACCAGAAGCTGTATTTACAGTTGTACAAGCTCCTGATGATGGGTGTCAACACCAAAACATGTAGAGCTGCCTACAGCAATGTAATAAACTGAATAAGTCACATCTAGTTGGAAAATTGTTAAATTTGAGTCTGTTTTTGTACCAATATCCACTGATGAAACACTTTGTCACTGGTATTTCAATCTGATGAAGTAATAATGTGGGTTTGTGTAGCTTTATGTGAAATAATTATAAGTACATCTTAAAATTTTCACAAAATTAGTCGTTAGCGTTATTCATCACAATCTGTTCCTTTAGTCTCACCTTATAATTACATGACATAACATTGCATGCACACATAATGGCATTCAGTAGACCTTTTTGGAGTAATTACTGCAGCATACAAGGCCTGATCAAAAAGTATCTGGACTGATGGTGTGAATCTAAAAATACTGAAATTGCCTTGATGAAAGACTAATCCCCTTCCAAATAGGCCTCTTCTGCTTGGATTCACTTATTCCAGGGGGTTTTCCATTGCTTGAAGTGCCCCTCTTATTCTGTTCTGGTTATCTCTCAAAAGGTGCTGTTTCACATTACATTCGATCATTTCCGCATATCCAAATCATTTACCTTTCAAGGTGTTCTTAATGTGGAGAGGGAGTAACAGCATTTTTAAAGAAATTTTAGCCTGCTTCTGCACATGTGTAAAAATCACAGGTTATAGATGAGCTCCTTCTGCTAAGCTGTTGCAGCTGTAGGATGAGCTTTGCTGACACACTTCTAATGCCAAAATATTTAGATAAAATTCCCTGACATTACCAAAGAGTATTTCCTTGTTCTTCAGCTACTTCCCTAGTGTTTTTCTTCAGTCTTCTCTCACCACATTGTGCGCTTTTGCTAACACTTAATTATTTCTGCTCAGTGAAGTATGTCCTTGCAACCCATCACTTCCTGCCACAGATCTGTGAATGTGCACCCATCATTAACCATGGTACAGCCACTCATAACCTCACATAGGTCACAGCCTCCTTTTGTCTGGTCCCATTTCCTCAACTTTTGTGCAGAATTTGATATGTGTTTTTCCACACTCTTGGACATCATGAATACAATGAATGACACAAAAACTGCTGTTTATTTACAATGATTATATCAGACTAAATGGGTGCACTGAGGTCTTGCTGATTGACGACATGCAGGAGCAGTTTCAGACAAACTCAGAGAAGCTGTTGTAGCATGGTTATTATGCAGTTGTGTTACCAGTTGCAGTTAACAGTGTTTTGAGAAGGTCTACCACATAGGTTGAATTACGTTGTTGGCAGATGGCAAATTGATTATTTTTATTATGGTTCGAAAAGTTATACCATGCACATAGTAAACAAAGTAAGTAAAATAAGGTACCCCTGACCCACGTGCATAATCCCAGGAAATGATCTATTAGAATACCATTAAACTCCTGTAGGCTTTGGATATTTTATCATATTTGCCATGATTTACTTGCACAATAGTATCTCGAAAAAGACTTATGTGATCTGAATTTGGTATTCCCTGCATTACCAACTTGTGTGATCTGTTCATTTTATAAGGGAATGGTTCATTTTCCAGCCTGGTGGTTTCCATATTTTGTTGGTCTGCATACAGTCTCAGCCATGTGTTTTTTTTTAAAAGCTTGGTTCTTATTGAAACACAAAACACGTGAGGTGTGGTCAAGTTTGTCCAGTTTGATTGTTTCTATTTAGTATTTAACATTGGCCATATTTTGAGAACCATAGTACTGACAAGTGAAATCATCTTCACATCTTTATTCAATCTGACAGGAATTGATGTGGAGCAGGTGACGATTGTAGTAAACTTTGACCTTCCTGTGGACGTTGCACGTAATGCCGATTGTGAGACATACCTTCACAGAATTGGAAGAACAGGAAGATTTGGAAAGGCTGGACTTGCTATCAACCTTGTTGATAGTCCAGAATCGCTGGCATTGCTTAAGCAGATTGAGGAACACTTTGGTAAGCACGACACTGTGGATTTTGTACAGTTGTGTGGAACGCAGTTTAAGCAGGGGGAGGTACTGATAAGCCAGTTAGTGCAGAAATAAGTGAATGGTACAAAGAATGTGTCCATGACACATCACCAGAATGCAGGACACCATGAATTCTGAAATCATAAATAAGTTTGTGAACCATTAGTAGATCAGTTGTTTTGATAATGAGACAGCTACTGGAAATGCTATCATTCATGTCTTTATCCAGTGCATACTGTCCCCAAGTCTGAAGCTGTCCTTGCACCAAAGCTGATTGCTTATTTTTGTCCAGGCCTTAGGTTCAGACTGGGTGGATCTGTACATCTCCTGTGCCCTGTTCTTAACTAACTAAAAGTCAAAAGATTCAAGTTCACAAAATTCTAATTTTACTTTCTGCATGTGGGCAAATTTGTTTCTCGCCCAGATGGAAGTATGGAATTGCAAACAAGTGCTGAGGGGAATGTTCCGATCTGAAGTGTAGGAAATAACAGAGTATGGAGTCAATTACAGAATCAAAAGTTCTTGTAATATACAACATCTTGACCAGAAAATGTCAACAAAACACTGTTTTCAGAAGTAGCTGTAGCTGTGCTCCAAATTTGCTGCAACTTTGTTTTTCACTGCAGATGAAGAATAGAATTTGTCTTTCCACATGGTGTGTGGTGTTTCCTGTTAGTGAGTTTTACACCATAATGACAGAGCGTCTCAGAACTGTGAAGTGTTCACTGTGGTACTGGCTTTTAAGGCAGCCTGCTCTTTCAGGCAACTGTGAAATTGGGGGATGAAACAGTAATAAGAAACAGCAAGATGAATGTGAAAAATAGTTTTGCAACATTGGCTGTTTTTTAGAATTTCTGTTTCTGTAATATTGGGCTTTCATACACAGGCAGTTCTTATACATTTATAAAGAGTGTATTATCAGTCATTCAGTAAAGTGACTGGCAGTGGGTTCATTTACTGGCAAGATCACGGGTATTTATCGTTGCATCTCTGTCCATAATGGCTCTGGAGTTGAACCTATTATCAAGTCAGTACCAGCTCTTTTCTTGGAGGTAGACCAACTGTAGTGTGAAGTTGAGTGTCACCTCAGTGCCAAGAAGATGAATGCATGGAGTTACACCTCAATCTTCCATATGTATCCTGAGAATTGAGAGTTTGATATTGTGTTACAGGCAAGAAGATCCAACAGTTGGATGCCGAAGATGTAGATGAGATGGAGAAACTGGGGAAACAATGAGTTGTGCAGTTGTGATATTTTCTGAAAAGGACTTCATTGACTTCTGATGAAAGTGCGAATGAATTCTTTGAATATTTTCACTTGTTAATTTTATGATTGACACCTGACATACTCAGCAAGTAATTATAACTTTACACACAGAATGTGAGGTTTTTATTAAAGTTGATCTACTGTGTGACATGTTACATCACAAGACTTTGGAAAATTGTGGATATTAGCAGCGATTTGCTCCGTTGAGAATGCTGGAAGGATGAGTTTTAGCATAAACATCATTTCTTGAGAAATATGGGTTGTGATCTCGCCATTTCTTCCAGCACATACAGCCCTGGCATGGATAAAATATAATGGAAGGATCATCCGATGGACTGTGGTTTATATATAGCCTATGTTCACTATGTGCAGCAAAATACAAGTGCCTAAAATTTTCGAAGTCCTAAACTGGAAGTTACGTATGTATACAACTGCCATCATAATTCCAGAAATTCATCGTTGCCCTGTATTTTTCTGTGTAAGAGAAATGTTTAAAAAAACACAATAATGTTTCATTAAACTTTAGAAGGGACTTGTCCCATACAAATCCCTGTTGTTGCAGGATGGTTGTATGGAGTAGTCTTTTACACACACACACCTAAATAAATATGGCTGATATGACTGAGTGAAACAGATATTTCTCTTATTTTTTGGTGATTTGTTTTTTATTGACATTCTGACTTAAAGTGACCAGATGTGTCTGTACACATACAATTTTATTTTTAAAATATACACGATTTTGCAAGTGATTTGTGTCTTGAAAGGATATCACTTACTCATGTAAAATATTAATTAGCATGTTAGCCCAAGAAAGGACTGTACTGGGGGCCTGACATGTTTCGTATAATGTCCAGAATTCCTGAGCTTCAACTGTGGATCCCATTTGTCTTGGAATGACTTGGGTAGGGCATGAATATAATGCTTTGACAGAACAGTTTTGTTGCTCATTGAATTTACATTGTTCCTTTGGGGCTGAACATTAAATTTAAATAACATGTGGTATGATGCTGAAAACATATAAAGTTATTTTAGTGTGTCATAAAGAATGTGCGAATTATAGGCCATTTGTGGACAGCCCTGTGGTATGTACACAAAACTGCAGTTGGTATGCTGTGTCTGCTAGAGTTAAAACAAAATTTGTTTAGTCACTGTGTTCCCTGCCTGCTATCCTAACTTGTCTTGAGCCCATGAAATAGACACTATAACAAAGAAATATATGACACAGTTTTTCTGCTGCCTCTGCTTGCTTGTATAGGTACATCCCATGTTTCTTAGGAGAACATGAACAAATGGTTTTGAAATGCAGTGCCCCCTGACTCTTGTCACCAGTGTGCAGTAGTGTATCCAAATTTGCAATGGTCAGACCAAAGTAACCTAACAAATTTGGTGAAAGTGAAAACCAAGCCTTGTACACAGCTATATGTAATTTCTACATTGTACGTAGCTATAAGAGAGTGCCTTGGGTTAGTGCAGAATGGTTCAGCGGTGTCTGAGAGGGGTCATGGGAGGAACGACATGCATCACACAGCCCTCAACCCCACCAAACTTTCTGGGTCTACCACTAAGTTGCGATAATTTCACAACAATATTCATGGCCTTATTCATGTATTTGTTTTGTTCTGGCTACAGAGTATGTGATAATATCACAGGGTTACAGCACACCAGTACTTGAAGTATAAATACACAATTTATGTCTTTATCGTTGCACTGTGCATTTTGTAGTTTATTTAAGTAACACACCAACAAACACACATATATGGTCTTTAATAATCTAATATTTACATTATAAACACTTAAAACGTTCCTACATGTTTTGATCATACGATCATCCTCAGGGAGCATACTTTGTTCCTTGTTAAAGTCTCACGCTATACGGCACAACGGCACAAGAAGCACACCGACAGCCGGTCTCAATTGAACAGCATACGACTCACACATAACACACGACATACTGCCACAGCACCAAATTAATACAACAAAGTAAATCACTGAGTGTTTTAAACTGTAACTTTAGCAACAAAGTATGCTCCCTGAGGGTGATCATATGATCGAAACATGTAGGAGCGTTTTAAGTGTTTTAATGTAAATTTTAGATTATTAAAGACTATATGTGTGTGTTTGTTGGTGTGTTAATTAAGTACACATTTTATGTTTTTTGTACTGGGCATTGTAATATAATTATACTAGATAAACCAACATAATGCACCTTTTCCAAATTAATGTTTTTAATTTTTAATGTTTGATGTCTTCTGCATGTTTTGAAGCTGAGGGTAGACGAATGTGTTCTCACACACTCATCTACCTACAGAACTGCTTATACCGATGCATGTAAAACACACCATACCAACCTTTATATACACATGTTATCTTGAAGATGAACCCTCAGTTTTGGAACATCATAAGACATCAAAAATTAAAATATTAATTTAGAAAAGGTGCATTTTGTTGCTTGATATATGATAATTGTAAATACACACTGAGCTCTAACCATAGTGTATATAGCAGTATCATCACTTTTATAGGACTACTGCCTTGACCATAATATTATCTGTGAAGAAGATTATTGGTACATAATGATGAAGTCATCTGCTATTGGTAGTCTTGACAACTGAGCCTGTTTTCAGTATTCACTTGACTTGCAGACAGAAGTGCACAGTTGCATTCACGTAGTAGAAGCATAAACTGAATTTATCCACGTTTTGAGGCAAGAAAAAAAGTAAGTAAAATTCACCCTAGACCAGGCCATGAGACTAAGTAGGAGAGTAGAGGTATAGCTCTACTCTTTCTTTAACCTCAGCACTGG
>Ga0136643_10007429_pt1 | contig 15856 bp, 7 predicted proteins | sample TergutLab28metaG_FD_96883 | JGI IMG/M metagenome (GOLD analysis project Ga0136643, IMG submission 96883) | Labiotermes labralis P1 segment gut microbial communities from Petit-Saut dam, French Guiana - Lab288 P1 (version 3) (version 3) | ecosystem: Host-associated > Arthropoda: Insects >... | reverse complement strand
CACTCCATGGTGCAGAGTCCTTCTTGAGAAGCTAACTGGTTTGCAGCTAGTCAAGAAATTCCCCGCATTTCACGGAACCCGAAGGTCCATTACCGCACTCACAAGCGTCCGCCACCTGTCTCTGTCCTGGGCCAGCCCAATCCAGTCCATATACCCACATCCAACCTCCTGGAGATCCATCCTAATATCCACCCATCTACGCCTAGGTCTCCCCAGTAGTCTCCTTCCCTCCTCCCCAGCAGTCTCCTTCCCTCCTGTTTCCCCAGCAAGACCCTATACACCCTCCTCTCCTCACCTATACGCGCCACATGCCCAGCCCATCTCATTCTTCTCGATTTTATCACCCGCACAAAATTGGGTGAGGAGCACAAATCATTTAGCTCCTCGTTATGCAATCTCCTCCATTCCCCCGTTACCTCGTCCCTCCTATGTCCAGATATTCTCCTCAACACCATGTTCTCAAACACCCTCAGCTTCCTTTCCTCCCGCAATGTCAACGACCAAGTTTCACACCCATACAAAACAGCAGGCAAAATTTTAGTTCTGTGTATCTTGATCTTTAAATTCCTTCCACCTTACGTCCTCAAAACCAGTGTTCCTAACGTCGAATTTAAGTTCAATTCTAATACTATATTTTTGCATTATCTATAACAATGACAGTGATCTGGCTGGTCGTGGCCATAACTTAAATATTTAAACGTACGTTTGGTTAAGTATTACAATATTTGACTGGGCAAATATTGATTGTCATTCTTAGTAACATTACCCCATATCGACATTCGCGCTGTTTGAGGTGGATATTTAACACAGTGATTCCCCCACCAAAATTATGTGTGCGCGAACATTAACAACCATGAGTCCGAGTCCTGACGGAGCTCATACTCGCTTTACTGATAGAGAAATTCCAAGGGCGCGAAAGTTTCATTTTTGTCTGTACAGGCGTCGCTTTTAAGATGGCATTTTGAGCCAGTTGAAACGATTTCTTAAGATTCATTTTAATATTGTCTTCCGAATCAACGTTTCAGCACTGTTTTTATGCGCTCTCAAACTATGTTGTTGCCTTAGGGCAAGAGACCGAGTTACACACCCATACAACCGACAGATAATGTTTTATTTTTATTTTCGTTCTTTAGGTTTCTTGAAGGAAGACTGGAAAACATGATTAAAAACGTTAGCAAACATTCCTCGAATTTCATTTGCTTAGAATTTGTTCGTAATTCTTATTTTATTTATTTGTTTTTTACTCTCGTGGCCTGATGCGTGAAGTGTGGCATTTTCTAACTACTGTCGCTATGGTCCGATGTTGACCTGTATTCTGGTGACTAGCCGTGGACATAATTCTGTCTGCGTTTTCTTCTAGACGAACGACCAAGCCATTGTCGAATAAGGTTTCCTAAATCAATTGTACATTCTGCTTCTTCGGTGTAGTGCGACGCTGTTATGCGTATTCATGCACTTCAGGCAATCTCAAAGTTCAACGGCCTTGAAGTAAAGAAACCTAGCACTTGGACGTGAAATATGTAGTCTCTAGTCTTTGACAGTAACTCCTTCAGCTATTGGAACAGCAGTGCTTTGAAGAAGAGGTGAAAATTTGAACTACAGCTGAACTTCAGTCACTGAATATTTTGTATGAATCTCAGAACCAATGGCTATTATGTCTGTGTACAGCATTGATTGATTGGTCTTCGTAACGGAGATGGACTGTGTTTTCTGCGCGGTACGTACTAAATTTTATATGTAATTAAAGATAATTTTCGTCTTCAGCGGGTAAACTTGCTTGATGCCGCTAAATCGATTATATTTGGTAACGAAAGCAGTGTGACATGGTGCTTCAAAATACTCCCGGAATCACTTTATTTCTGAGAAATACAAAACAGTACCGCCAGTTAAGCTACAGTTCCTCCAAAATATCCCCTTTATGCGACTGTACACTTTTGACAGCCACTGTATAGGTGTTGGAAACATTCCTGAAAGCCATTTTCTTAAAACCTTTTCAGCTGTTCTGTCGCATTCTTAATGATATCAGTAGCATCACAAAAACTCCGTCTTTTCAGCGCTAATTTCAGTCGAGGGAGCAATTAAAGATCAGCTGGATCCAGGGCAGGAAGGTATGGGGGATGCCCCAGTGTTGTCACATTGTTGTTTGCTAAGAAACCTTGGACCAAAACCGACCGGTGTCCTGGAGCATTGTTGTGAAGGAGAAACCGTCCCTTGTTTCTCCATTTGTCCGGACGTTTCCTTCTGATCGCGTCGCTAAGGTGACGATGGATGTCAATGTGCATTTCTTTATTCACAAGATTATACCAGCGAATTCCGGGGACTTTTTAAAGCTGCTACTTAGGTTATCAGTATGGTTAATTGTGTACTGTTGCTTCTGTAACGCAGTTTCGTGGTCACGTAATACTGAATTATGTACGTATATGGAAGTACTGAAGCCCGGTAAGTTTGTTCATTATTGATAGTGTGGAAAGGTCTTGCCGATCGTATTAAGAGCAGAGAAATTCAAGAACATGCTCGATCCTGACAATTTTGTGATGCAAGTGAAGATGACATTTAGTATTTAAGAGAGACGTGTTTAAAATGTTGGAGGCTCAGTTCAGTATGGAACTTGCGTTGCAATTAATAGACTTATTTTAAGGGGCCTACGACATTTTGTAATATAAGCCAAGGCGACATATGGTGTTAGGACCGAATTTCATAATTCACATTGCAGTTTAGAGATTTGTAAGTCTTTAAATCGGTTCTATATGCCGTCGAAAGCTTCCCGTGACATTTAATGGCTGCAGCTGCGGAGAATGATACTAGAGAAGGTCTGAATGCTATTCGGCAGAAAATGCACGGTAGGCCAGAGCTTGACTCGAGGTGACCTGACCGACAACTTCACCGATTCCCTTACTTAAATATGTGAATACATTTGCATGTGACAGACATAATTATGGACTTGCGTCCCCCCCCCCACTCCATTACTGACGGCGGCTTAAGTGACAGTGAAACTCCTGTTTGGCGTAGGTCGATTTTGTCCACTTTGATGCGAGTTCAGTAGGAATGCAGAAGGCTGTGAATGTTACAGGGATGATGGAATTGTTAAACACTTGGTTAGGCCGCACTTATAGGAATCAGTTGGCAGCCGCAGTTTTTATACGATAAAACGTATGTGATTTTTTCCCTGAAACAAATATACAGGGTGGCGCGGAGCCGACTGACACATTTCAAATGGTCATGGATAATATATGGAAACAGGGAAAAATAAGCGAAACCGTGTATAAATACGTCCAAGTATGCTATTTGTTGGGGACTGCGGTAGCACAGTGGTTAAGGTGCTGTGCTACAAATCGTAAGGTCGCTGGTTCGATCCCAGCTGGTGCCAGTGGATTTTTCATTGACGTAAAATTCCTTCCGATCGCACTATGACCCTGGGATCGACTCAGCCTCTAACAGAAATGAGTACCAGGAGTATTTCCTGGGGGTAAAGGCGGCCGGTGCGTAAGGCTGACAACCTACCACCATCCTGTGCCGTTGTCACGAAATTTGGGAGCCTTAATTTCCTGGAACCCTATGGGCCTGTCCAGGCCTGTAATGGGACTGCTTTACCTTTTTTTTACCTTTTTTATGCTATTTATTACCCACAGATTACAAGCTTATTTTCTGAACATCAGGCAGATGGCCTCCGTTTACATCAATGCTTTGTTGCAAGCGTGTCTGGAAGTTGCCGTACACGCGCCTCCGTAGGTCCTCAACAATAGCCGCAACTTAATCAACAATGGCTTGTTTGAGTTCTTGAATAGTCATGATACGCCTCCGGAACACGCAGTCTTTCAGGAACCCCCACAGGAAAAAATTTGGCACAGTAAGGTCGGGCGACCGAACAGGCCAAGCGATGTCGCTGAAACTACGAACACAGGTAACACGTTGTTGCACGTTCCAACGCTCCATTGCGACTGACCATATGAAATGGCGTCTTCTCCTCTACCGTTCCCCCTTCCCGCCAGCCACGACAAGCTATCGTGCCGGCACAATATTCAAATTTGAAATGTGTCAGTCGGCTCGGCGCCACCCTGTATAAGCGGCCACACGTTGGACCAGCGAAATGTTAGGGGAGTTTCTGATAGTGTTACTACTAGAACTGTTGATGTGTGGTGTGATACTGAAGTATAAGGTAAAGCTCACTGACGTGGATACCAACTTTGTAGAGCTGCTATAAAATTTGAGCCACGGATAACTAATCCTGTTACATTCTATGTATATTCAGGAAAACGTTAGGTGCGAATAAATCTGTACAGAATGTACGGCATATGTAGATATGAGTCGGTTACTCCAGTTAGACGTGCAGCCTGAGTGCACTAATATCGGGCGCCCTGTCACCTGGGCACCTAAATTTTATACGGTGGCCCTAATATTTGTCGGTTCTCAGTATGGAATTTGCTTCTTATCGCCTTTCTGGCGCTTGGAATTTTGAAGCGACTTAAACATTTTTTTGAAAAATTAGTGCACCCGTAGGCTACAGTAACACATTCTTTACCATTTTTCGTATCTTACGGTTCTGCGTTTGGATTTGTAGTTTATGTAGGTTTGTTATGCGATATTTCAGGTTGCCTTGACTGTTTACGAAGGTTCAAATCTGGGATGTAACGCCAGGTCGACAGACCTTCGGCGGAGGATGCTTCTTCCACGAACAGTGTCCAGGAATGCCCAGCCGACTTCGATCTCTATATAGACAGTAAACTGTTCCTTGGTATGGAAATGTGGGTGGAATGTATTAGGCCTGTAGTTACACTGGCTCTTTTTCTGCCCTTAATTGGAGACCATGTGTAGCCAAATGAATTGGACACACCTTTGTGCCTTTGTATGCTAATCTGTTTTATTCAATCAGAGACCTTAGATCCAATACATTGACTCCTTTGGAAATTGTCCTGTGATTGTATTATATTAGGAGAGGGCCGAAGCATGTATTTGTTCATAATTAAATTCCCGGAACCACGCGTTTATCTTCCGGATATGGGAACTTTACTGGAAATGTGTTGCATTTTGTGTTGGTAAGGAGCTGCTGCTTGAAACGCTTAATCCAGAGGATAGTTGTCATCTGTAGAGCCTACCCGCAGTTTCATGCTACGTAAACGATAGACACCGGGCCTGTACGTGTTGTTTTCGCATCACACGTTCGTTTACTATAGCTGTATTTGCAGTAAAGTTAAATTTTGAAACGACGAGAAAAAAATGTTGTCTGTATTAAGAACAGGCGTTACTGAGAAGCCAGCAGTCGATGACGTACTAAGTGAAACCCATAGTTTATGGACACCTTACGTTAGGTATTGTTATGTTCACAGTACAGTAACCTAGTTGCAACCCTTTGTCTAAGCTAAAATGTCCAGTGTGTTCTGTTTCGTTCACACTTTCAGATCAAAATTTTGTGGGCGTTTCTTATCTCATGCGTGTTCCGCACGGTAGTTGTGGACGTGGGACAGTTGTGAAGCTCGGATAGTAAATTCCTTGAACCTTCGCTATTGCATTTAGAGAAAGGAAATTATGAATTGATCAAGGGTAAGGAGGAAACCGCTGTATATTTTCAGTTGCATATGATAATTTATGCGTTTCATTTGATGGCTGTAATTTTACATTCCAGGACTATTACTGTTCTGAGCTCCCGAATTCATGTGTCTGACTCGTGTGCTCGTGGCTTAAGGAATCGAAACATTATTGAAGGTTGTAATACTTAAAATTCTCTCCAGGTTCGAATCGTCGTGCTCGAGGGCTTTATTGTAATAATGGGGTTGTTTCTTTTTGTGCTGTGTTTATGGAGAGTATAATTGTGAGCACCTGAAGCGTCCTTTCGGTGTTTCAGAACTACTGTATCTTGAGTAATTCGAATTGACATTCTGTATTTTAGTAGTTTAATTATGTATACTGAACCGGTCACTTTCTAATTCGTAATTACCATACTTTGACTGACTGACTGATGGTTTGTGTTAGATCAGTAATGTACGTAAAGGATTTGTTTTTCAAAATAATCTTTTGTAATGGGATTCAGCATTCTTCATCCATTCATTTATTGTCTTCTTATAATAAAACAAACTAGATGCACTTGTTTCTCAAATGTGTTTTTGGAATAAAACACATGTTTCGGCCAGTTCCTCTGTCCATCATCAGGAGTTTTTCACTGTACACAGCAATGGTATATGTCATACAGGTTACAGTTGCAGCTTGTGAGCAGGATCAGAACGGAACTGCAGTGCCGTCCTGATCTTGCTCGCAAGCTGTCAGCAAACCTGTATGACATATACCATTGTTGTATGTACAGTGAAAAACTCCTGATGATGGACAGAGGAACTGTCCGAAACATCTAGAGTTTTATTCCAAAAATAAATTTGAAAAATTAGTGCATCTAGTTGGTTGTATTATAAGGATTTATCACGATGCACGGTCACCTGAACGTCAAATTCATTTATTGTCCTTTAGTTATTTAAACTGCAGTAATGGTAAGTCAGCGGTCGTTGCTGTGGCGTGTTCAGGGTTTCGGTCTTATTCACAGAGAGGTCTGTCGTGTGATTTACCTCCGCCATTGAGGCAGCTTGGGCCAGGACTGTTTCCGGTCGCATCGCTTCCAGTTTATTACTCACTAATCATGCTAATTCTGAAGCTGTAGTCTTAGCGTTCTGAAATAAACAAAGAAAGCAGACACAGCCGTTGAATGATTAGAAATTAAAAGTAAATAGTAGTTTCTGAACTTAAGCATCAAACCGCTTAGACAGATATCAGTAGCAAGCAAAGCTTTACTCATTCTTAACCTTGGCTCTAATTAAAAGTGCTTGAGCTTCATGCTTCGGCCCGTTTTACTGATGGAGATCGAGTCCGCGGTACCCATCGGATAAAGAAATGGATGTTCTGAAAAACCAGGAAAATATCCCAGCTGGGACTTCAAGACCGGTCTATGGCCCGTAGCCATTCACTTTACTGACATTATTAGGCCCTGTTGCATAGAATTTTCATTTATCTTAGGGATCTGTATTATGACCAGTGGAGGTTGAAAGTTCCGCCTCTTGTCGGTAATTTATTTTCGTAGTTCGGCTTTGTTCCGTGCAATAAGTGTGCATGTGGGAGGAAGGAATAAGGTTTGGGAGGGAGACTATATGTTTCAAGAAACCGTTCAGCATTCCCCGATGTTGACAAGGTAACATGTGAGACAAGATGGCCGGTAACTTGGCTCAGTTTCAAACATTGTAGTTGTAAAGACTACTGTATTTTGCGATATGACGCCATGTAGTTTGGTAGAAGGTGCCAGCGTTTAGGAGGAGCCTGTTGTCTCTCATTATGGTGTAAGAGTAACTTCACGGTTGTTATTCGTACGTGAAAAATTCTGTCAGTATTTTCCACTTAAACGAAACTTGACAGTATCACGTCTCACAGGCCAACTGTCCTATTCAGGGCCGCAAGAATTACAAATCTTGCAACAGAGCTGCCAGTATTCTTGGTTACCACTTAGCCATTGTAATCGATTTTGACACGTGCTATAAGAGGTATGCTTATTTGAAGGTTATGTTCTGAACTACAGTCCCTGGATGTGATCCGGGTAGCTCAGTCGGTATAGCGACTGACTACGGGCTGGAAGGTCCGGGATCGAATCTCGGTGGGGACGAGATTTTCCGCCCGTCCAGACCGGCCCTGGGGCCCACCCAGCCTCCTGTAAAATGGGTACCGAGTCTTTCCCGGGGGTAAAATGCGGCCGGGGCGTGCTGCTGACCACTCACCTCCTTCTAGTGCCGCGGTCATGGAAGGGTAGAGCTATAGGCCTGCCTCTACCCACCCTCTGGGTCACACCGGGCCTGTAACGGGAACACTTTACCTTTTACAGTCCCTGGATTGTAAGAACACTGTGTTCTTCGTGTGGTCTTGAACACATAGTTTGCCGAATCAAACTGAAGAATTACAGTAGATGATTGTGCTCGACTGAAACATGCGCAGTGTGAGAGGCATGCACTTGTGCGAACTGTACCTCCAAAATACTGCCCAAATTAAAAGGCTATCCCAACAATTCAGTTCACTTCTTTTCATATTTGAACCTGTCAGTTATTTTAGAGATCGCCCTTACACGTCTTTTGTCGAGCCTTCCTGAAACTTCACTGTGGCCTGGAGACTGCCTTGAAGTCGTAATTTTCCCTCTTGCGATTTAAGAACCTCTCTAAACGCCTGAAATTTCCGTACCACACTTTGTTTATCCCTTGTAGCGGTTATTGTTAATGTTATAGATGAAAGGCGTTCGGTGAACAGAACTGGTCTCTGAAACAAAAGACCTCTGTTAATTACATTCAACGTCTGTCTTCGAAGTCTAGGCAGTATTTTCAAGGTTGTCCGTGTTGGAGTTTCTAGGCTGGTGTCTCCGAGTAGCCAGTGGTGGCACCGCAGCACCATGCTTGATACTAAATATGTTACGGGACGTTTCGTGTACAGTATCGGCTTATATTGTTATGTTTCTTCGTAGAAGCTGTTTCTTAAAAAGGAACATAAATTTTTCCAGAATATGTTAGTTGATCGTTTACTCTAGATTTACTAGAGAGACAATAAGTGTCACTGTTTAAGGAACTGAGAAAGTACCATAATATCGGGGTTCTATATCTGCTTTCACGATAGTCCTTCTTGCGGACATGTTTTCCCCCGTCTGATTAAGGAATACCCCTGCCATTATCAAAAAACACCGTCGAACAAGATCTTCGTGCGGAGTCCTCGTCTGAGCCAGTTTAATTTCTTGCTCGCCCTCACATCCTGTTTTCTGGGGCCCTAAATTTTAATGTCCTGCCAGGTAGTCTGGCGCGTGGTCTCTTGTCTGCAGATTTTCCATCTAAATATATGTGCCCTTCGCAACTATATGTGTGTTACAGTTCTTCTGTGCACAGCCTCATCGATTTATGTATTGTATAATAATATTTGATCAATATAAGCGCCTAGTTGGGTGAAGTGTAGTGAAGGTCTTAGTAAGAGGGTGTCTAACATTATTAGAAGATATATAGATCATATGAAGTTTGCTTATTGTATTGCTTTTTCGTTTATCACATTATTTCGTGTTCTTTTGGTTCCATTTTTTATCATTGTATATATATTTGTATGTTTTGTATGCTTTTGTTTAATTTTGTAATTATGTATTTTTATTGTTATGTTTGTGTATTCGTATTATTATATGTGTTCTCTTCTGTATATTCTGTTTCATGGTGTTGTTCTTAGTGCTGTTTTGTATAAGTGTGTACTATACAACTGCCACCGGTTGTCAACCCAATTGCATTTAACAAATATATCAATAATTTGGATGCCGTTTTCTCCATCATGCTTTTTACTCCTGTGTCAAAGGTCAAAATATTCTCAGTTCCTCAGGTTATGCTCTTCCTTCTAATGGAGGGATCAAGTTTCATATGTGCGTAAAGTAGACGAATATAAGTGTACAGTGCCGTCACTTGTTGTGCCAATTTTAAATAGTGCGTTATGAAGATAAATTTCATTTTCTGTGCCAAATTTGAAATAATGTGTGTCATTAAATTAAATCAGCATTTGTTACTTATTAATATTGTGCACGGTAAATACGCTTTAAAGCAAAAACACGTATTATAGTTGTAGATTCATGCATTCTGAGAACACACCCCATTACTATGTATTTATTTCAATGGGCTGACACGTAGGTTTGAATTATGTGAGCTCTTCAGGAACGCATCCCACACACAAAATGCGAACGCACCATTCTTTCTTGTGTTATGTTTTTTCTAAAAGGTTTTGAACAGGTATGTGCAGTCATTAAATTTTCTGATTTTGCATCGCCTTTGCTTTTTCTCTTTTGCTGTGCATTTTTTGAAAGTTACATTTGTCGGCTTGTATGAAATCTTCATCTTAATCTGTTATAGTGTATTGCCAGTCGGATGACCGAAGATATACGTAATGTTCTGAGATACGAAGTTCCACATTTTTTGACGTCGTCCCTCATGTTGCTGACTAGGTCTGTACTTATGACCTAGTCGAACTGTGGTGGAGATGAAGGTCCAGAATATTTACACGGTTCTACCTACACCCATCACGGCGGTTTCTGCCTGTATAATTACGTGAGCTCAAGTCATGACCGTCATGTATCTTTGCAGTAGTTGTGGTTCGCCTTTCTTCAGTTGGCGAACGCTTCTTTGTTGTTTGACATGCTGTTATTTTCTTGCACACACTCTACTACCGAACTTCACGGTCCAGTGGCTAGCACTCCTACTTCGTATCAGGAGGTCGTGGCTGCAAAATTCTGCTCGGGGACCGAGCAGATCGTAGTTATGCACATTCCCTCCAGGCAAGTGCGTGTATAATACCTCAATCATCCAGTCGTTCAGTAGTGTGCAATCTTCGAAATTGACCGCGTCATTAAATAATTCAGGAATAAACTGAAACGCCGTCTATGCCTATACCGAGTTGCTTCAACCCTTAACTTATTTTGTTTGTAACTTCTCCTTATGCTCGCCATTAAGGGACATGGGGTGTGCAGGTATAGCTCCACGTACTGTTAAACTCTGCATTGGATGCAGGTGAGTGGTTAGCTTAACGCCGCGATCGCCTATCTCCGTGGAAAGAATCGTTAAATAGTAATCACGGTGAGCCCTGAGCCGGTCTGAACACTTAAGAACATTTGCCTCTTCTAGGAGTCGAACCACGGTCGTCGGTCTTGCGGTCCGTAACCTACCGACAGCGTTATCTGAGCGCATTTTTTTCCCGTGTCGCATGTTGAACTAACACATGAGCGAGAAAGTCCCTCTGCCGTCTCATCACACACAATCATTATTCGAAGCGATTTGACACCCGTGATCACAGTAGTAGATGCAGCAGAGTTAAACAGCATACAGCCGATTGTATGTAAACTTCACTTCACACCGCGACCAGAGTGAGGTTAAGGCTTTTGAAAACAGAGATCGGTTGTATTTCCATTGAAGTATACTATATACATTTCATTTTAAACTGAGTGACGCAAAAGTCGGTGGACCCTCGATGTTGAGCTACAGCAATGCTGTACATATGTAGTTTCGTCGTCTCTGTGAGATCGTATGTGCAAGCGTAGCGGGGAGACTTTTTGTGTCACTTTAGAAGGAAGAGGCTTTGAATCCTTCAAAATCTCACTGAAGTAAGAAAAGTTAGTAAAATTCCATTAACATGTTGCCTGTAGTGTCAAGTGGCTTTTGCACCACCCTGCATTTAGGTGATAGTGACGTGTGTGCAATTATGACGAATTCTAAGTATATCCACTTAACTCACTAGACAATTTTTTTGAAACATTCTTCCAGATAAGCTGTTCTTTTTGGACGTAAATTGAACCTGTTCCGTGCTCCCAGCAAAATAAAAAATCACTTTGATCATATACAGCCGTTGGTTAAATTCAGTGTCGTATCTTTTTCATAACACACTGCTGCTACTGCTGTGGTATGGTCGTAATGCTTACGCCTCGCTCCTGTTGTTTACCGGCGCATGATTCATGAGTCAGGAAATTCCCCTGAAGGATGACGCTGCTTCCGGTACCCAGCGTCGTTCTGACTGTAGATGTGTTGAACACTTGGTCTCGTGACGCAGTGGTAAATGTGTTGCCGGTGGCGGTGGCTGAGGGCGCGATCCCCCTTACAGAGGAGGCAATCAAAGTGAAAATGGGCTGCTTGTCCGCACTGTGAAAGCACATAAAGGGAGTTGAGTTATAGGTCAACTGATTCTTAACCTCAACACAGAATGGTCAGATTCACGCTCCGACCGCTTCATCTCCTGGAAAAATCTTAGGTTGTCCGTTAAATTGGGGCTGGGTTGACCCCAGTGCTGTTATGGACGTTTTAGAGGAAAGAAAGCTATCTTGCACCTGTCGAGTGTCGAATAACGGAGTTGGAATCCGCTGAAATGGGTTACAGAAGTTGCAGCAACGAAAGAACCCACTGTTTTATACAGTAGGCTTGTAGGTAATAGTTTTGTGCTGGGCCTCTCTTTGACGATGGTTGTGATCAGAGGCACAACAGTGTCGCTGGCTGTTGGCTGTGTGCGTGTACATAACGCCCATAGTACAGTATAAATATTGAATGTTTGACAGGCTTCTCAGAGGTCTGTCAGACTCTGTACGTTAAACAATATATCCATGATGAACCGACATGTGAACTGTATAGTTTCCTGTCACTAAACCGGGCATATAAAATGTAAGGGATTTACGTAGCAGGAGGGTTGTATAGATTACGCTAACGTTTTTGCAGGGCTTTTGTACAGTTTGATTTTTTGATATTAGACATCTTTACAGGCGTTTCTGGTCTTATTTTCATTGCCAAGAGGCTTTCAGAATGTTGTTTGTAAGTATTTATAAGTTTCTCCTACGGAGAAATCATTGAAGTGCTACACTAATCCTGCTACCTGGGGGTCTTCAACCTCCACACACACACACACACACACACACACACACACACACACACGGATTACACTTTTTATTTTTCTGTGCAGGTTGGAAAGTCCAGTTTTGTTTTCTGGCAGTAATTAAAGTTGCAAGTGAATCTTTTCCATAGTAGTAAAAGAAGAGTCGTTACAGAACATACCATGTGGCTGTAAACCAACTCACTACTTTCCTCCAACACGTCATACGAATGGACTGTTTCATGGTCAAACGGAGTGTTTTGCAATGACGGCAGGCACTTAAAATACAAACCTGTTTTCCCCCTTCCGTGCCTAATGCGTACATTGACGGGGTGATTGATAGAACCTGCCGTGGTCTCTCGTTTTAATTGACTCTATTATTCTTTTCAGTTATTCACTCTAGAATCTAGCACGGGGAGGCGTCTCTGCTTATTTTTGTCTAATACATCAAACACGGTGTAATTCGAATATATTGCTTTGTATGCAGATGAGGTGAGAAACCCTGGGAACAACTTTTTTGTGGGACCGACTGGTTAGCTACTTTATTGCTTTTTGCCAAACGGAGCTGTCGTTGGTAGTATATTGTCCTCACCTTCACATGTGCTAATCAAATGTCCTTCCATTGCATATCTTACGCCCAATCCGAATTCACAACCTCTGGTAATGGAATTTCATGAATATTATCTGTCGGAAGTCCTGTGAGTTAATGACGGAATTAGTGACCTCACTGCACGATAACATGTGTGAGAAATGTTCGTTAGTGTGCTGGATTTATTGCAGAGCCCTCCACTGCTTTTTAATCCGTCGATTTACCGAAGTTTTGGAACACTCTTCATGTTTGTACCGTGCATCCGTGACGATTGAAACACTTTATTATCCAACAGATGCACAAATATATAATTCGTAGATACAATTAGAATTATTATAAAATATTTAACACTGGTCCAACATGTATCGGATCACAAGGGATCCATAATCAGGGAACTCTATACAGTGCTTGGCTAAAATTACAGTAATGGTTCTATCGTGTCCGTTGATATGGACGTAGTCGGTGTATAGAGCTCCCTGGTGATGGATCCCTTGTGATCCGAAACATGTTGGACCTGTTTTAAATATTTTATAATAATTCTATTTGTATCTACGAATTATATGTTTGTGCATCTGTTGGATAATAAAGTGTTTTGGAATACTGTTTGAATTTACGTCGTTTTGTCTCGCGGTGCATGTTTGGTTAGTTTATTTGTTAGTGTATTTGTTCCTCAACGTGAAATACCAAATTTCACATCTGAATGAGACAAGCAACAAAATTATAGTTGACTGGATGACTGGAAATGTTTGTACCTTTTATTTCTTTCGGAAAATTATTGATATGGTGATGGTAAAGGTGAAAATGCGAAACAGACCATTTCACGTTAACTCTCAGCGGTATATTCCACCACTCTGTTATACATAATGTGACAGATACCAGCGTGAACCATGCTGTAGGCAACACGGAGATGTCGTTAAATGCACAGTGGTGTTCGTAATGCGGTACCAAACACAATATGCAGAATGTTGAGTCGGTCCCATATGGCTTTCTTTTGTCCGTTTGTAGGTAAAGTAATCTAGAACGCCGACTACATGTAGGTTTGATACATGACTCCAGAATTCACATTTCTAGTCACATTTTCTCTTGTACCGTATATAAAAAAGGGCATGGAAATGTAGAACATACGGAGCGTAGTGTAATTACGAGTATATTAACCAAGTACAGACACGGAGTGGTGGGTTAGGTGGTGGTGGTAGTAATAGTAATGGTAGTAGGAGGAGGAGGAGAGAAAGAAAGAACGAGAAAATAAAGAGGCAAAAAGAGGACATACAAAGAATAAATAGGGAGGAGAGGGAAATGCAAGCGAAATGGGAACAGATAAGAAACACCGTGTGTCCAAGTTAGATGACTTGGCGCATTAATACACGAAAACCTGCTGGGTGTAAGGGCTGTTGTGTCATGGTCAGGAATTTTGCGTTTGTGAAGGTGTGGAAAAAGCGTATATGGACGTAACATTTACCTCATTCCCTTTTACAGTGCCTCTGCCAGGTATACCGTAACACATTGCACAGAACATCAGAATTATGCGGACAAGTGTACATGCTGTGAGCTACATTCGAACCTGTAATAGCCTGCTAGAGAGTATGTATGCGACACAAAACGAAGTAGAATTCTTACATGGTAGGGCTGAAGATAAGTTTGCATCCTTCCTCTTTCTTCGTACGGTCCTTCGGTAGATGCAAACTAGAGAGACTTGCTGCAGGGCAAAATGACAACCTGATGTCAGTATCCGAACATTTACATAACATGAGCATTTTGAATTAAAAAGGATAACTATTTTTTTTTCGTATGTTTGTAGTGTGACAGGGGGATTAAACCACTCATTATAGAAGTACTGATCTGGATTTACTAAAATTTGAATTCCTTGTTTGGGATATTCCTATCTTGAATTAAAAAATGTAGTTCCTCACCGAATACCCGGGTGTTCAAATCCAGAAGAATGATGTGGGGGGAGCCTGTGACACATCTGGGGGAGAGGAGAGGTGTATAAAGTTTTCTGGAGGCGAAACGTGAAGAAGAGAGGCCACCTGTAAGATGTAGGTATAGATGGGAGGATAATATTGATGTGGAACTGAAACCGGTCTGGAGGGAGTGGACTGAGTTGATTTGGCTCAGGACAGGGACAGCACCGTCTGCCGATGAGGCGCCAGGGTTTAAGATTCACGATCCGAAATAGCCCAGTCGTTTTATTGTCTACGTTACGGGCTGGACAACCGAAGAATCAGTGTTTCGATTCCGAGGAACCTTCAAAACCCCCTGACCGACTTTGGGTTCCAGCCAGCCTCATATTCACTGAGCACCCTAGGCACTTCCCTCGAGGGTAAAGTGGCTAGGGTATGAAGCTGATTACTCGTCATCCAGTGTGGAGATTAAGAAAGAGTGGAGCTCTACGTCCACTCCCCCACATGCCTTCATGGCTTACACAGGGACAATTTTTATCTTGGTTTTCACGTTTCTTATCAGGGACTTCATATATACTTCCTGTCAGTACACTGATACTGGCTATTGTTCACAGATCATATGCTTATGTAGGTAATTTAACAGGCGACATACAGTATTTTTATGTACTTGGGTTGTGGGGGGTGATGTTAAGTTTCGGTGTAAGAAGGTACAGAGCAGTTCTTAACAGTTAATTGAAAACTCTGCTACACGAAAGGCGTCACATTTACTGGAGGCCTGCATATGAATTTGTGTTCTATTTTGCCTGTTGTTTTGTATGGGTGTGAAACGTGGTCGCTGACATTGCGGAAAGGAAGCTGAGGGTGTCTGAGAACGTGGTGTTGAGGAGAATATTTAGACCTAGGAGGGACGAGGTAACGGGAGACTGGAGGAGATTGCATAACGAGGAGCTAAATGATTTGTACTCCTCACCCAATATTGTGCGGGTGATAAAAT
>Ga0136643_10007428_pt1 | contig 15856 bp, 19 predicted proteins | sample TergutLab28metaG_FD_96883 | JGI IMG/M metagenome (GOLD analysis project Ga0136643, IMG submission 96883) | Labiotermes labralis P1 segment gut microbial communities from Petit-Saut dam, French Guiana - Lab288 P1 (version 3) (version 3) | ecosystem: Host-associated > Arthropoda: Insects >... | reverse complement strand
TTACAATGTTTGTTACAATATATAGATCATTCTTCTGTATCTTAAGAATCTAAAATGTTAGTTAAAATCCTTATTGCAGCACAGTAATATCTGTTGGTTCCTGCTATTTATTACACCTGTTGGCAATATATGTTCACTTTATCCAGCTCTGTTTGAGTCTGTAGTGGTGTGGAGATCTTCAGAGGGTGCATATTATGTGCGTTTAATTGGAGTCACAAGAAGAAATTATCTGACAATGTTTATTTGTATTTGCATGCTGTTAAAATAACATGCTAATATTGCTGTTGGTTGATGCAGTGACAGTACAGCTAACGAACAAACACAATAACCCTACAGAGCAGCTTGCTTCTGGAGAAGCTGACAGATCCACACCTAACCATAAAATTCTTTGCAACACGTGGAATTTGAAGATTCATCTTAATAGTCACACAAACTTCCTTCTGATCCCAATTCTGAGCTAGATAAATCCAGTCCATTCCCTCCCATCCTATTTATGTAAGATCCATTGTGATATTATCCTCCCATCTAGTTCTGGTCTTCCAAGCAGTGTCTTGGCAGACGGAAAGTTCGTTCAGTAACGGATACACACAGTGTGAGTACTTGACTGACTTGCCACGAGCAGTTTTGACAGAGGAAGCTTACAATACAGGAATAGGTTAGGTGCACATTTTTTATGGTTCCTTAAAGTGTAACAATCAATCTTATGTTCAAACACTGAGTCAGTACTTCATCAAACGTGGTAAGAAACAGCCAACTAACCCCACTTACCTGTTGAGCTTGGTCCCGGATCCTTGTGAAAGAGGTTTGTGTGGCTGAACACGTGAGCAGTTCTGTCCGTCCAATCAGCATGAGGTACTCAGCAACCTTGTCATACACACCGTTCTCCATCGCCTGTAACCATTTCAAATTTTCTAATTACAGCCATGAGTTTCTATCTGTAGGCAAAACTATATGTAAATCAAACATATTTTTGTGTCATGACTTGATCTATCCTTCTCTTCAAAAGAATGTTAATTATTTAAAAGTGGGACAGAGGGGGTGTTTTCTTATTTTCATTCATTTTGGAAGTCTCCTTCACGTGCTTCAATGGCAATACATGCAGAATGCGGTGGGAACGGTAACCAAATCCACTGGTAGACATCGTGAACTTGATGTTCAGGTGATCGTGCATCGTGATAAATTCTTATAATAAAACCAACTAGATGCATTAATTTCTCAAATTTATTTTTCAGATAAAACTGTACATGTTTCAGACAGTTCCTCTGTCCATCATCAGGAGTTTTTCATTATACACACAGAAATGGTATATGTCATACAAGTTTGCTGACAGCTTGCAAGCAGGATCAGGATGTTGTGTCCTGATCCTGCTCGCAAGCTCTATGTCATATACCACTGCTGTGTATACAGTGAAAAACTCCTGACGATGGACACAGGAACTGTCCGAAACATGTAGAGTTTTATTCCAAAAATAAATTTGAGAAAATAGTGCATCTAGTTGGTTTTATTATAAGAACATCCTCTACTGTTTTATTTTACGCTGGTGAGTAACACATGGAAAAATCAGAAACACACTGCTGAAACACAACAGTAGGAAAGCACTCCACATAATATAAAGTGTTGCAATAAATTACAGTGTTGTTGAACTACGCTACAACTTTCAACAGGAGTGGAGAGCTCCTCTCCAATGGACCCACACATTTCCACAGAATATACAGAAACTCGAACAAGGTCTTGAATACATAGCTGAAGGGCTAATCCACAGGAGGAAGATCAAATACAAGAAAATGCCACGTTGACTGTCAAACAGAAATTAACACTAATTTCCTGTCTACAGGATGCAACTACATAAAATAAAGTAATAATGTTGGAAGATGAATAATAACTGACAGTTCTCTAATAATATTGGGCTAAAGTGAGCCGACTTCAACATTTTTGTTCTAAGACACGCGAGAAATCACACCATCCTCTCAAAAACAACATTCAGAGTGAGCAAGATGCCAGCCTACCTGCATTGTAGAATGAAGATCCACAACAAAGTAGCGTGTCTGGTGTGCATTTGCGGCTGCGAGACTCAACAGGTAGTCATTTCGTGCACCTGTCGACTTCTCCTCCAGGGCCTCCCGCTTTGATGTCACCTGTACAGAGATTAACATGCTTTAAAATTGTTTTAGCAAAGAAAATCAGTCATATGTGTAAGTGCTTGAATCAAATTTCTCAGTATCAACACTCTGAAAGAACATACTGTCTCTACCTACAGGACTGCAGACTACCTACAGGACTGCAGACTACCTACATACCGGTCTTCAACATGATGTTATAACCACATTACGAATCTTCACTGCTATTGAACACACACATTGTTTATTTGCGAAACATGCTTCACAGTCCTTCTCTTTTGACTTACATTTTCTCGTACACTGAAAGGATAGCAACAAATGTCACTCTACCCTTACCTTTGCACTGTTTTTTTGTAATGATGTGATCGATTGGAAGAAGGATCCTTTCTTCTTCTTCAGCCTGCAAAAAAGGACAGGTTGCTGTAACAACACAGTTTCATTCTGTATCACCCATCTCTTGGGTGATACATCAAAAGATTTACCAAAGCCCCATCTGATCCCCATTTCACTTATGTTCTTTTATTCACATCTATATTCTGACAACTAATAAATTTCTCTGCACTGTCAACCTCATTTAATTACACTAAAACTCAATAAAACACCCAGTCCATACTCCTTTACTGTAATGTACATATGTGTTACAACATCACTTGATGTGTTACAACATCACTTGTTTCATCTTTTCCTTGTGTATGTGTGCAGCAGATATAACCCCACATTTTATCTCTCTGCAGGGAATGCCAAGCTGAGCTCTGAAAGGGTGAAACAGTTCAGATATTTGGAACAACCCTAAAAAATCCTATTCATGAAGAAATTAGAAGCAGACTAAGTCAGAGAATGCTTGCTATCATTCGGTGCAGAACCCTTTGTCTTCCAGTTTGCTATGCAAAAATCTAAAGACTAAGATACATAGAACTACAATTTTGGCTGTTGTTTTACATGGGTGTGAAACTTGGTCTCTCACATTTGGGAGGAACACAGGCTGACAGTACTCAAGAACAGGGTGCTGAGAAACATATTTGGACCTATATAAGGAGAGTGGAGAAGACTACATAATCAGGTGATTTATGACGTGTACTCCTCACCGAATAATTTTTGGGTGCTCAAATCAAGAAGAATGAGATGGGTGGGTCATGTGGCAGGTATGGGGGACAGACAAGGTGCATACATGGAAAGACAATATTAAAATGTATCTTGAAGAATGGAGATGAGGAGACAGGGACTGGATTGCTCTGGCTCAGGACAGGGACAAGTGCTTGTGAACATGGTAGTAATACTTTGGGTTCCATAAAATGTGGGGAATTTTTTGATTAGCTGAAGAACTGCCAGCTTCTCAGGAAGGACTCTGCTCCATGGAGTTATGATAGCTGAAGTACAGATTCTGTTGCCAGCAAATGTGTCAGTTCTATGTCAGAGTCCAACACCATCTGCATCTATGAGCTACCTTCATACAAAATTTCACATGCTAGGTTCCAATGGTTCATCAGTTAAATAACTACCGTCATGCAGTAGAGCCCTTCCTGAGAAGCTAACAGGCCCTCTGGAAGTTCAGAAAGTCCCTGCACTTTACAGGACCCAAAGGTTCATTACAGCATTCACAACAGCCTGCCACCTGTCCCTATCCTCAGCCAGATCAACTCAGTCCATGGCCCCCCCATCCCGCTTCTTATAGATCTATTTTAATATTATACTCCCACCTACACTGAGGTTTTCCAAGTGGTCACCTGCCGTAAAATTGAAGATTAAATAATGTTCATATGACTGCCATGTTTTTACCTTTACAATTTACAGAATTATCAATGAAGCAAATTTTACATATTTTTTAAAGATTTATTGCCATACATAAGATTAAAGCCTTGAATTCAGCAGTGTCACTGTCCATCCCATTATTTTATTGCTTACTGTACAAAATCAGACAGTAATACATGCAGGTAGCATATAATGACATAGCAATCACACCAAGAGCTGTAAATATTCGTCACCTGATACAGAAGTTGAAAGGAGTTACACAAACAACAGCCAGTGTGTTTGTCTCATAAGCAACAGCCAGCTGGAGACATGTGGGAGCCCCAGGCATGCTAATAATTTGGCGCTCTTTCAACCAACGTTCTTTGAAATTTTTCAGCCTACACGAGGGCTGGCAAATTTTTTGAGAGTGTGTGCCAAAAATGTGGATAATTTTCAGAGAAATTCTTTCTTGTGAGGAAAGCCTCATTACACCAGCAACATATTTCCAATTATTCCAGTGATGTCTTTTCACCCCTCAAAGGTTCAGGGCCTGGGGCCCGGGCAGCTACCTGGTTGGCCTGCCCCTCGGACTGGCCTTGCTCATATGCCTTTTTTCTTTCCTCAACAAATGAAAGTAGATGAAAAAAAAAGCATGTCGTGCAGTTTAGGTCAGTAATCACATCAGTAGAGTCCACTCCCTCCCATACAAAATATGTAACATCATGCTGTCAACTCACTTCTCCTCCTTATCCCTCACATCATGTGCGCTGTGTTCTTCATCAAAGTACAATTTCTTGGTCTTGTCAATATCTAGTACACATGTCTGCAGCTCTTTCTGAATCACCACAAGGTGCTCTGCTGACTGGAAACACAGATTCATGATAAAACTATAACATAACTCAAATACAGGAGTCAAACCAATGTGGTTCATACCACAGTAACACTGCCCACAAGAGTTTAGTGTATGAATTTTGACCTGATCCTGCAATCATCACCAAAGTGGTTTCTTTATCCTTTTTTCTTATGGCCCTCTATGAAGTGCTAAACTTATGCAGTATCAAACGTACTACAATATGATGGTTATCAGTGATGAAATGGGAAGAACATGGGAAGAAGATTTCATGGGATATTTGGAGCCTTCCCTGATCTATCTATCTATCCATCTATCTATGTATAAATCTATCTATCTATCTATGTATAAATCTATCTATCTGTCTGTCTGTCTGTCTATCTATCTATCCATCTATCTATGTATCCATCTATCTATCTATCTATCTATCTGTCTAAATATCTATCCATCTATCTATCTATCTATCTATCTATCCATCTAAATATCTATCCATCTATCTATCTACCTATCTATCTATCTATCTATGCTATGGAATGCTTCAATAGAATAATTTTCCCATCAGATCTACTGCCAGTGACACTACAACCTAAGCAGAACATTAACATTATATGCTCCCATGCACTTCATAACCTCTGACATTTTTTCTAGTAGTTCTAACAACAGATGGCAGTAATTTTATATTTTTCCAAACTGAAGTCTCCTTTTGTTTGTCCACAAGAATTCATTTGTAATTGGTAGACATTAGGCTGTAAAAGTGTTGTAGCAGTGACCCAGCCTTCATGCCAGGGAAATGAAGAAAACTGCAGTCAGAACAACCAGTCTCCTAGCTCAGATCAGAACTGGGAACTACTGGAATGTGAATTAAGAGAACTCATTACTGTAACATCTGATATAACATTAGCAATACACTGTCACATAAATGGTTGCAAATGATTTCAGCATTGATGTGCATCACTTTGCATCTCTACTGTATATGGATAATAATGACATTATTAACACTTCACTGTTTACAGACCTTGATCACAGTGCACATGTAAAGTAACTGCTTATGTAACGGCAAACACAGAAAGCTGAATGAATATTTATACTTCAGAAAACATTTAGAAATTAGGCATGTTGCTTATCCTTGAGATCAGATGGGTGAGCTAATGGACATTTTACATGGGTTTGAGATATGCTACAAGACTGATGCTCCTCTTTTTAGGTTATGTCAAACACTACCTGCCTAAACATGCTTTCATTATGAAGTTTGAGTAGTGTGGAGTGACAGTAAGTACCTCAAATTGGCCTAGTGCACCAGTCATTGATGACAGTTTTGGAGTGCTGGTCGAATTCTAACTGGCCGAGGTACATCAAATTGCTTTGGGTAATGCCATTCCACTGTCGCTCTGACTGCCATAAACCCCACATGGGTTATCCAGGGATTAAACCCCGATTTTCAGTGTCAGAAGCCCGTGACTAACCACTGGGGCTGTGGTTTCTTCATATAATTACTCAAATTCTGTGAGATCTAAGTTTTGACAGCAGTTTTCGTGAAGATTTAAGTGTTCTTGGATGTGTCATTGGGCAAGCAGTTCAGATGACACTGAAGACAAGGGCATTATGATCCTCTGAAATATCAGGAAATACTTGCCCAGTGACACAGTGTCACATTCCAGAAGGCTTGAATCTCTCCTCACAATTTATTCCAGAAAATAACAATTAAGGATTGTAAAATATAAGTAAAATACAGTCAAACACAAGTCAGTTAGTGATTTTATTAAGGTGTATTCTTACATTGTTTTATCAATGACATGTTTTGGTTCTAGTTATGAGCCATCTTCAGGTTGATTACTATTTCTTAGTAAGGTTAAATATACAATTAGCAATGCAAACATGTCATTGATAAAATAAGGTAAGAATACACCATAATAAAATAATTAACTGAGTTGTGTTTGACTGTATTTTACTTATATTTTATAATTCTATACAACACAACGAGAATGTCTCATCTGAAAAACAATTAAGGATGTGGTATATACTTTTTAGATACCAAACATCATGATTATTGAAAAATGTCTCCACTACAACAATATAAGCCAAAGAGGAAAAACATGTTGCAGTTTTTGTGCCACTTGTGAGTATGCCACATATTCTAGGTACAGGGCATATTTATGCAGTTCAATGAAAGGAGTTGACAAATTTAAACGTCCCTGCTTGACCTTCCTTCTGCAAGTATAAGTGACAACGCACTGTAAGGTCAGAAACCACAAGAATTTATGACATGACTTGTGTGCCAGAAGAGAAATATCTTCTACCTTCCGTGCAGTCTGAACTTTGTGTGCCTTGAGCACTTTGGCATCATCTGCAATTTGCTGATGAAACACTTCAACGGCAGCGAGACGTGCGCGTGCAAGCTTCTCGTTCTCTTCCAGCACTGTGCGCCACACATTCCACATGTTCCTGGAGAACACAACACAATGTATGACATGTGGTTTTTTTTGTTAAGATGCGTGACAATAGCAATCCTTTGAAAAACCTTACCATTTTTCCTCTCCACCTTCAGGCTTGATATCTGGGATGTTAGGAATCTTCCGATTGAGGAATGCTGAAGAAATCTTCAGCAATGCCTGTGAAAGCAATTAAGCAATACCTAAGGCATTATACTTCTTTACCATACAACCAATGGGTGTGAAACTCAGAACTTGTTGGAGTGCTGCTTCGTGAATCTCTCCTCTACCCTTTGCCAGCGAGTAAAAGGCAGTACTGCTTGGGTCAGACAATTTGCCAGATTGTGCTCATTTTGGATGGTTTTAGGGGGCACTGTATGTCGAAACATGGGAGATGCCCTAGCAGACAGGGAAGATTTTCTTCCAAAAAGCACAGACAGAAGTGGAATTTCCCCCAAACACTTCACTTATTTTTTTATTTTCCAGAATCTGTACGAAGTGCTGTGCTGTGTGTAACTACACAGACAAGGCAGTGACTGGCTTTACTAATTGTTGGTGCAGGGGTAAAGTGGCAAGCTGGTGAGATGGGAAGCAAGTCACATGCACCACAAAGTGTTTTCTGTCTGTTTCAAAAACATGTAAAGTGACTTAAGCTTCAAATGTACTCCCAACAAAATATATGTTATTGAAACAGGTGTAACATTTCCTGACTGTTCCAACGTGAGGCTAGCAGTGTCCCAACTGCAACTATGCACAGTATATGGGAGCTTGGCTAGGAAGTTATCTGGTTGCTACTGTAGACAGACACATGGGTAGACAGATAAAGATTCATCAATTAGATCGTCAGAAGCAAAGCACAGAACAAGTTGGAGTATAACATGTTACATTTTGAAGACATCTAAAAATACAGACCATTTACAGAACATTTCCAAGAACAAAATACACTACAGAAGCCAAAATGACACACATAATTGTATAGCTAACAAAGCTTAGCAATTTAACAATACAAGAGTTCATTTTCTGGAAATATTGCCATGATTGTCATATCTCCATGTCAAACAGCAGATTTATTCTGTAGTAATAAACAAGTGCCACTCAGAACACACAGTGACAGACATCATATATAGTTTTTCCTACTAGCACAAAAGAACCTGCCAAATGCTTTATTTTACACAACATGTTTACTTATTACAACTATTTTTATGTTCATACCATGCATATTGATAAGTTAATGTTTATTATACCAACTTATGCACAAACAGGTAGTGCAAAAATTAATATTAAAATTACTCTGACATGTTTCGGTGTTAATACACCATCTTCAGGGATTTTGACATTCAGAGGACCATGCATTGTGATATATCCTTATAATAAAACCAACGAGATGCACTAATATCTCAAATTTATTTTTGGAATAGGGCTCTACATGTTTTGGACAGCATCTTTGTCCATCATCAGGAGTCCAGCACTTTACACACAGCAACGTGTATATGTCATATAGGTTTTGCTGACTGCTTGCTAGCGGGATCAGGATGGAACTGCGTACAGTGCTAGACTCCTGATGATGGACAGAGAAACTGTCCTAAACATGTAGAGTCCTATTCCACAAATAAATTTGAGATATTAGTGCATCTTGTTGGTTTTATTATAAGAACATCTTCAGGGAGTTTACAAGTTGTGTTGGCTAAAGTTATGAATTATTAAAATGATAAAATACAATATAGCAGTGTGTTGTTATGATAAAATCCTGGTAAATGTGGCCACATATGTAATTCCTGGTTAGGTGTATGTGGTGCATCACACACACATTCATAACCTTAGCCAACACAACTTGTAAATTCCCTGATGATGGTGTATTAACACCGAAACATTTCAGAGTAATTTTAATATTAATTTTTTACACTATTTGTTTATGCATAAGTTGGTATAATAAACATAAATTATTACAACTAGTTACCAGAGCTCTTGGTGAGTATAAACAGAATTTATGTTACCAGAACTGAAGCAAACCATGGAACTCGATACTGAATGGCTCGTGGCCAATTCAACTCACCTCTGAGTATGACTTCTCTATTGCTGATCGTTTCAATGTAAAGTTTCTGGAATAAGAAAGAAATATTATATGAGTAAACACCTCAGGAACCTAACACAACTTCTGTACAGTATGTTACATGCAAAGTGTGAACTGGTGCCATACCAGAATTGCATTCTTCTAGGTTATCACACAGCAAGTACTAGTAATTTCTTACCGACATTTCGAGACAACCTATTGGTCCCATCTACTTTCACTCATTCATTTATTGAGAATTCAAATAATCCATTTCTGGTAATGCAACCACAGGATATGGAATTTATCATCAAGCATTTCATTCCAATTAAAATAAACAGAAAAAGTCATAGTCATGGTTTAACAGTAAAATGAAACATCACCAACTTAAAAGATAACAATTCATAAACCCTCTACAATAAGATACTATGTACTTTCTCTGTAATAACCCAAAAGTGTGCAGTTCTCATCTACTTTGCAGCAGAAGCCTGATATCACGCATGGTACCTCACCAGCCTGCAAACTATACACAGCACTTAAAGTAACAATTGACGAGCAATGCCAAATTTCAGCATTCTTGTCCCCTGGAGCACTTATTCTACAGACCCTCTTCTGTCAATACTTGCAAAAGGTCACAGGGTGCTTGAATGTGAATGGGACACAAAAGAATTAAGAACACAATTGAGAAATAAAATTAACATACACATATTCTGTTAGGCATACTTTATGAAGTAAAATTGTCTTATGTGGTGAGTGCATCCATCTGTCTGTGACCTAATTTCAGTGACAAAACTGTCTGCCAGATTTTCATATAATTCAGTACAATAGTTGCATACAAAAAAATTGTTTACAAGTGTTTATTTTGTGACACTGACTCAGAGGCACCCATAATTTACTCAGGGACAAAAATGAACTTCCAACGCTACTCTCCATATCTGAAGACCAGTATGGATAAAATTTGTAACATGATGTCTTCACACAATGTCGTTCAGCATTTGTGACTTCAGTGAAAATTGGTGCAGTGAATACTTTACTTAAAAGTGTAAACAAAGTTTCCCCACATTTTTTACCTTTTATATCTGATTTGGAATTGAATGAGTAATATAGAGTGTAGTACAACTGTCACAGTGAAAGCCCTACTTTATCTGGAGTAGTAAATGCTTTTCAGTCTGTAATTTCCATATTTAAAGTCCAATTTGGGTGACAGTTTGTGTATGAGATCTGTACATAATGCTGAGCATATGTAGGTTCAGAGAAAACAGGAGCAGGGAAGGGCATAATTTCCTTATGGGCATAAATGAAATTACTTTATGCACATATACTGTGAAACGATATAATATATTACAAGTAAGGAGCACATTAGTACAGTTTGTGTACTACATCATGGAGTATATACCATGTGCAATCTCGAAAAATATCTGGGGTCCAAGACCAGCTCACCTCTACAACATGGTTAATCAAGCCCAGCACTGTGTATGAGTGTAATGCAAGCTCCAACTATACAAGACCGTTTTCCACTTATAAAAATTCACTTGCATTCTCACATATATATTCTTATACTCACCACCAGTCCATGTTAACTCATCAAGGCACACACTGCAAGTAAGCAGATGAATTTCCAGAGCTCTGGTATAATGTTTTAATTCAGGTAGCAAGTGAACATTCTGCATAATACTGAAATTATGTAAACTGTGTGATTTATTTTCATACTATACATTTCCATTTACTGATAAAGAAAGCAATATATTTATCTAATATCAGTACACATATGTTAACTCCAGTCAAAGTGTATGTACACTGCAAATGAAATCAGAACAGGGGAATCAGCTGGGAAGACAAGCCAGCCATCTGGCTCTCCAAGATTTTTGGAAAAATAAAAATTGAATAAAATGAAAAATGCTGGAAATATATCAAATATTAATACAAAAAATTACTATTATTTAAAAGATTATTACTGTGGTACCATCGGTACTCTAGGGCAGTCAACAAAAATATTTTTAAATGGTTTGCATGTCAGTTTGAAAAAAACCTTCTGACTGCCCTGCTATGAAAAAATTCTGGTAGTGCACAGAACCTGGGCATCTTAATTAATTGTGCAAGTGTCAGATGACTAGCACATATTTTATTCATGTTATGATATGAATGTCTCTGGCAAACTGCCAATTTCCAAAGGATTTACATAAATTCAACCTTCATCACCACTGCTTTTAACTCTGCTGTAGAACATGCCAAAAAGAATGTTCAGGACTAATATTAACAGCTGGAAATCAGAACTCACTTGGTTATTGTTAGAAACAATTACAACTACATTTAAATTCACTTTTAGTGCTAAACTGGCTAAAATCTACATATTCCAATATAACTTTGACTTCCTATTGACCTTGTCCTGCCAGTTCAAGGAAGACAATGTCTTCATCATTTGTATGGTATTCACACAATGCAGCACTTACTAACATTCACACCACAAAATAAGTACGTCTACCACTTGACCTACATGTTTCTGACCAGTGCGGGGTACATAGGTCTGAAACACGAAGGTTAGCGTGTAAACTTCATGCCTACTCTTGTACATGGTGGCATTTACTATGGCGATATTAGGTACCATCCCTACTGGTCCTAACTACGATGTAAGAATCGAATTTCCCTTAATCATTTCATGTTACGGATGCAGGTTTGAGGTTATGATAGAATTAGGTTATGTTATGGACCTACACGTACGGCGCAGAAGTGACTGAAACGTGTTCGACGATATTCTTCGTTGAAGGTATTGCGGCCGTTGAATAACTCACCACTACCATTTGGACAAGAGTACCACTGATGCACATGTCGTTATAAACAGATTGCAAAGTTGTCTGCGAACTGGTACCCTTAGCACTGTGCTATGGCCAATTAGACGTCGTTGTCATCTTAAGGGCATTTCTGGGCTTTCTTTTACGGTCCAGTGGCGGTAAGTCTGTGCGGCATGTAAGTCGTCTGAGCGTCTCCTATAGGTTCGGACCTGGTTGGTACTGCACCCTACGGGCCACGTGGAGACGTGCATTGTCGAGTAGTACGGCAATGTCTTCACCGAGTTAACACCCCAGGATAATCTCTTGTACGTTTTATCCGTTTTCCCACGGAGTTCAAGTTCGACTGACGCCATGCCACAGAAGGTGCTCAGACGCCTTGCACACATCGTGGATTTATCGCCTTGCTACTTTCACAACTTTCTGGACAATTAAAGAAAGCCCACTTAGGCCGGATGCTCACGTCGGACGACCACGTGCAGGAAGCTGTGGTACAGCGGTTTAGGGAGCGGGCCATGGAATAATTTGAAGATGGGATAGGCCGACTTGTAAATCAATAGAACCCCTGTCTAAATGCTCGGAGGATTTTTTTTTTAACAGTTGCAATACAGTCCCCTGTGAGCATCCTCAAACTGGTGTCGATTGTACTTGCCTTATCCATCCGTTAAGCCCTTTTTATTGTGAATAAGCTCCAAAAAAAGAAATTTAGCAAGGGAAGGGCCACTTTTAATTAAAACTTTCGTTTTTGTAACCAGCCTTAAAAACTGTTGGGCGAGGTGACTTGTCGACCAGGTCCCGTACTGAAGGAACACGGAAAAGAGAGAGTTTTTCATGCAACATAATTCAAATTAGTGCGTTTTTTTATTTGCTAAATGAAGTCAACTGTAAATAACACTATGCCGTCTTGAATTCCATCGTCATCTTTGTCATGTCCGTTCCTGAAATGTTACGCAGTGCAGTGTTTCATGCTTCCGTCTCTTGTGTTGTTTAAATGGTTGTGCGAAATTGTTTTAGTGCATTTCTAAAATTATTTCTTTAAATTGAGGAACTATGAGACCCAAAGTAAGTACTTAATACTCTGCTTCTTAAACAACCCCGTAAAATAGTTTTACTACAGTTTTGGAAGTGTTCATATGCCTGCAGATCCCGGTGGCCGTGCGGTCTAAGGCGTGTCTGTGGCCACACGCTGAGATTGCGGGTTCGCCCCCTCACCGGGGGCATGCATGTCTTAATCACATGTGAGTGTTGAGTGTTGTCGGGTACAGGCCTCTGCGTCGGGCTGATCACTCGTCCAGAGGGGTCCAACCGAGAGTTGTGTGTGTAACGGAATGAGGAGGCCTTGGGCCCATTAGGTGCCATTATGTTTGTCACTTTATCTTAAGGGTTTGGTGCTACAAGTGATTTCTGATGTCTAGTAATAATAAATGTGTTTTTTCCACCCACTTCTACGTCTGCCTACGTTTCTCAAGCCTCTTGGATATTTTAAAAATAGTATGCATATTTTGTTGTTTACTGTTTTAGAACTTAATAAGGCCTACACAATGTTTACAATTTAATTTAGGCCTATATTTTTTTTACTTCCTTATATGTAATGTATATTTAACTCTTAATTGTGTGTGCACCTAAGACAGATGCAAATGCTGGATCTGTCGATAAAGCAGGTGCTCACCGAATGTCCTCCAACAGGTCGCACTCGTGCTGGTTCTTTGCCTGCAGCTTAGCCACCTGCTCGGAATGCAGGTGCTTCAGGAACTTGGCGTAGTTCCCCTGCAACATTAGTGGTTAAATTGTTACAATGTAACAAACTGCGCACACTTCATTATAATCACAATAATGTTTAAGCCTACATAAGCCCCTACATGTTTCGAGCCTCACTGGCCCATCATCAGGCAGTGTACATTTGCATAAAACAATTGTTATACCTTCATCTCCAATATGTTGAAGGTCATGAGTGTATGATTTATAGAGACGGATATGTGCAAAGCAATTGGAGCGGCCTGTATGTTTGTGTTCACAGTACTGTTTTATACAGCTGTGCACTCCCTGATGATGGAACAGTAAGGTTAGAAACATGTAGGAGTTTATGTATGTTAAAATGTTACTGTTATTCTAATGAAGTGTGTGCATTTGTGGTTTACTCTGTAACAGTTGTGTCATAATGCAGGGAATGGAAACTGTACAATTGGTCACATTATCCTTCGTTGTGAAGGATTACAGTGCCAAGAAGGCAACTCTCGGTGCAGTAGTAGGCTTGGAAATGTACCATGATTCATGCAGCTGCCACATGCCTTTTTGTTACTTACAGGCAATGTTTGAGGCTGCATGGGTTTCCACCAATCGGTGGACCCAAAAAAGCTGTCAGTATTTGAGATTGTATCAAACAGTGGTGTAGCTAGTTTTTCTGGCACCCAGGGCGAGTATCACAATGTCTGCACTGAACAGTATTTTGTGAGCTAAAAAACAACAATAATATACTGCATTTCCATAATCAGTGGATCCCTGTCACCACTGCATGGAGCATCCTCAGGGTGCGGATGGAGGAACGGCCTCCAATATGGAGGGTAGCTGCAAATATGTTGAGTAAGCAGTTGCAGACAGCCGACAAGGGATGGTCCTCCAGCTTTGGGGTTGGTGGATGTGCTGACAGTTCCTCACCGTAAAGACTGGCTTTGTTATGAAGCAGATACATGTGCCTTGGACCTCGACTGATACTTTAGTACTACATAAGCAATGGAAAAGGGGTATGAGATTCAGTACTTGGAATGTTAGGAGCATATATTGGTCAGATTCACTTACAGCAGTAGCCAGGGAATTAGCAAGATGTAAATTAGATTTAGTAGGTGTGCAGGAGGTTGGGTGGGATAAAGGGGGTATGCTAGGAGTAGGGGATTATAATTGGGAACAAGATTTTTTGTACACTTCAGAATAATGTCAGCAGTTAAGTGAGTAGAGTTTTTTAATTGAGAGGATGTCATACATAGTTCTGAGAGGTCACTGCCGTAATATCATTGTTTTGAATGTGCATGCACCATGTGAGGAGGAAAGTGATGATTCAAATGACAGTTTTTTTTTTTTTAATGAGGAATTAGAGCAGGTTTTCGATCAGTTGCCAAAGTACCACATGGAAATTTGGTTAGGAGATTTCAATGCAAAGTGGGGAGAGAGAATATTTTGAAACTGACAGTTGGGAATGAGAGTCTACATTATGATAGTAATGATAATGGTGTTAGAATAGTAAACTTTGCCACATCAAAAAATCTAGTTGTTAAGAGCACGATGTTCTGGCACTGATACATTTATAATTACAACAGGACCTTTCCTGACTGATTGGTCACACATTGGTAGATAGGAGATGGCATTCAAGTATACTCAAATTTTTTTAATACACACAAAACGTATATCAATCAATCCATCAATGTAAGTAAAAGAACCACTCATAAAATATAAGGGTTAAAATATCTAAATTTTCCTTCAAAATACAGTATTTACTACATAGATATAATTCTCATTTTCACAGGCCCATCACTCAACAGATATTCCTTCAAATTAATGAAGATCTTATGCCTGCATTCTGAATGAGTACTTCTACATAAATACAGAAAAACTTCCGATTATATTACCCTCTTATGTTTATTGGACAGTGCATCATTGTGATAGTTGCAGAATAAAAGACCATCTTGATGTCATTTGCTATTTTATTTCACTTCTTATGTGCTCAACATGTTTCGGACATTAATATGTCCATCATCAGGAGCTTGCGACTATTCTGTTGAATTACCACATTGGTCGTATTGTTCTTGGTTCGATGCGTGTTTGAGGTTCGGTGTGATTGGGTTGGGGTGGTACCCAACCACATCGAAACTCCAACAAGCATCGAACCAAGAACAATACGACCAATG
>Ga0136643_10007425_pt1 | contig 15861 bp, 8 predicted proteins | sample TergutLab28metaG_FD_96883 | JGI IMG/M metagenome (GOLD analysis project Ga0136643, IMG submission 96883) | Labiotermes labralis P1 segment gut microbial communities from Petit-Saut dam, French Guiana - Lab288 P1 (version 3) (version 3) | ecosystem: Host-associated > Arthropoda: Insects >... | reverse complement strand
GCACATGTGCTCGAAACATGCAGAGGCATGAAATAAAACTTATTGTGAAACAAATTTTGTGCATCAAGTTGGTTAAATACTGAGATAAATATACTGAGATGCACGGTCAGCAAAACGTCAAAATTATAAAGCTATTTATTATGCATTCTCTTATGATGGCTTTAACACACGTACTCATTTGCAAATACGTCATCACAAACAAAAGCGGTTCTTCCAAACACGTGCAATAAAAGACTTAACGTCATCGCATATCCGATCGTTGTACTTGGATCCTACTTTATTCAGCCGAAATGTATCTTCTGTATAACAGTTTTCTTGTATTTAAAACCCACGACTCGGTGTTTCACGTATTGTAACCTGTCATTACCAAAGCTCTTTACGTCGGATAAAGCTTTCCCGTTTTCTCTCCTCGCACATTTTCCGTTCTCTCTCCATTATCACTAATTTAAGCAAAATCCCGTTAAACACCCGGCCATTCAGTCAACTGTAGTGACAGATTTCGTCACACTGTTCGCTACTTTCAGTGATTCATGAATATTTGCCTATTGCGGTTTAATGACTTGATCCACACAGGCTGGTCACAGAGCGAAATTGAAGTGTTTACTTAGTTTCCCGGCAAGAAAATGAGAAGTATAAAATCAATGGGACAAACTGAAAGTCTAGATGTTTGAAAACGTTTTTAATAGAAAGGAAAAGCAGTGGGAAATTCTCTAGTGAAAGGGTAAACAAAAACGCAATGGGATGGGAATGTATGTGGTCTCAGAACATAAGCTCCCTTCGTATTCTTGTTCTCTTCGCCGGATTTCAACAAGCAGAAGAACTGGCTGGATGCTGATGGTGGATGGCGGCTTAGTACACTTTGCCTATTAGCCTCTTCAAACTACATGGTCACTGTAAATTAAAAACGTAACATCATATGGCCGTATCTCCTGAACGCAATGCCCAAGATGTGGGACAACACTTTTTGTTCTTCCTGTTCGTGAGCGGTTTGACAACCAATTTCCTGGTCTGTCGACTGGGCGTCCAAAGAACGACCTCCGCGACGTCGAGATCTGGCTGCATGTGATTTCGTTTTGTGCGGCTGAGCCAAAAAGCAAGTCTACAGATTAAAAAAAACACGTGATAAACTGCAGCAAGTACGAGTCATTTTACGTACTCCCGCCACTGATCATTTATACGATTTCTTAAGGAAAGCAGTTCACTTTGTATTTTCAAGTTTGAAGCATTGTGTGCAAAATGCTGGGTCCTTGGGCTTTTCAAATCGTGCACGATCTGTAGCAGTATAATATTCCAATGTTCATACAGCATGCTTGCAATAAGTATTTATTGTAGAACGAACTTGTTTCAGTGTTCGCTAGCGCCAGTCTTCAGTATTCAGCATGCAGTCAAATAAACACCAAGAATTGGCTCCAAGAACTTCTACGTGTATTGAATGTTTCAGTTTAATCACTCCGTTAAACAGCACACAGATACCAGAAGTGGTGAAGACTGACGGCAAAGAACAGTACACATACCATAATTATATGTGACGTTCGAACCCACCCCACTGCGAGGCCTCGTATATTAGCCTTTTGGAAAATTAAAAAAAAAAAAAAAACATTAAATTACTTTTCATTTCTTGACGATCTCTGATTTCCAAAAAAGCATAACTTTTGTTGAAAAGTCCTCAAGCTGCACGATTTTATCATACTGTTAACGGCAGAACAGATGATGATGATGATGATGGATTGATGGAATGACACGAAAAAGGGCAACAAGTAAGCGTTCGGAGTAAAACCCGTTGCAACGTCACTTTGACCACTACAAATCTGACATGGGCTGGCACCGGACCGAAGCCGGGCCTCGGCCGAACAATTTTAAAGAGGTTCTGAAATTAACACAAGGCGAAGACGTTCACCATTTACAATTAAGAGCCCGCCCATGTTATCGGGGAGCATGAACTGTGAAGTAAATGAAGAAAAATGCAAACTCACAGTCCAAGCATATCTTTAACTATAACCAACAATCAGCTATATGTTTCGGCTATATATAGCCATCATCAGGCTGAATACACGACTATAATTTGAGGTTCAGGTGACCGTGCATCGTGTTAAATTCTTATAATAAAACCAACTAGACGCATAAATTTCTCAAATTTATTTTTGGAATAATACTCCGATGTTTCGGACAGTTCCTCTGTCAATCATCAGGAGTTTTTCACTGTAAAAACAGCAACGGTATATGTCATACAGATTTGCTGACAGCTTGCGAGCAAGCTGTCAGCAAATCTGTATGACATATACCATTGTAGTGTGTACAGCAAAAAACTCCTGATTATGGACAGAGGTCCGAAACATGTAGAGATTTATTCCCAAAATAAATTTGAGAAATTACTGTGTCTAGTTGGTTTTATTATAAGAACAGAACCACAAGTAGGAAAAAAACTATAGTGCAATGCAATAAAAATATTACGGACTACATCTCGTCTTACACGAAAGCAGAGTTATTTAAAATTCTATAACACGCATTTTCCCGCGTATTACGAAATTTTACACAATTCTGTTCGATATAAGACGGTATCTCGTCCGTAATAATTTACTGCTTTGTACTACAGGTTTTTCCCTCCTTGTGGTTCTGTATGAAATGAAATACCTGAGAAGAACAGCAGGATATGCTCGGACAGATTAAAAAAGAGACACACTAATTACAAAGGAGTTAAAAATAACACCAATTTTGGACAAATTACTGGAATACAAGAGAAACTGGATACAACATGTAAATAGAATGCTTCGAAATAGATTACCCAGGGTAATGAAAAACTTCTCCCCAACGGGCAGAAAGAATCATGGTAGACCTTTGAAGAGACTTCTGGATATGTGAGACCGGAACGGGTCAACAAGTTGCCTAACTCCATGACAGATATGATGATGATGATGATGATGATGACGATGATGGTGGTGGTTGTGGTGGTGGTTGTTGTTGTCGTTGTGGTGGTGGTGGTGGTTCTATATTCAGCCTGAAGATGGCCACATGTAGCCGAAACATGTAGCTGATTGTTTGTTACAGATAAAGATATGTTTGGACTGTGAGTTTGTATTCTTCTTCATTGACATGTGTATTTAACCCTTTGAACGCCGAGTTAAATCCCATCTGCCATCTGCTGGGATTATTAGGAGCTCGCCATATTCTCCACGTTAGCAGGATAAGGGTTAAATACAATGGAGAAGACGTGTCTGAAAATTATGAATTGTGCTATCGCCTGGACAGATCGACCCGACTAACCGCATTACAGTGCTGACGGAGATGTTGCCGCACGAGAACGTCGACGTGCCTGAGTGTGCAATTCTTCAACTTCGCGCTGGCAATCCTGAGCCACCTGATGCGTCACGATTGTACACCATCATGTTATTTAGCGAATACTACGAATTTTATAAAGCTCCTGAACATGTTGATACTCAACTTTTATACTTTACCATGTTACTCTACACGACATGAATCCTAATTTTTCCTACACGTGACAGTAACAGAATTATGAATATTCTGGTAACATTACTGCTTCGTGTAATTTAAATCACAGATTTTAAATAGGTCCATCCCAGTGTCCGCGCGGTCTAAGACAGGTGTCTGCGGCCGCTCACTTGCTGGGATTGCGGGTTCGAATCCCGCCGGTGGAATGGATGTATCTTGGGAATGATGTGTGTTGTCAGGTGGGATCTCTGCGAAGGGCTGATATCTCGTCCAGAGAAGTCCTACCGAATCTCTATGTAACACTGAGTGTGATCAAGTGCAACGATTAACCTCTTCTACGCCTACACTGTGTAGGTGAAATGAGTTCAGAATAAGAATGAGAGGAAAAAAAAAGAAAGAGAGGGAAACGATTCTGAATTGAATGATAGCAAATAATGCGGGAACTGAAACTCCCCCTAACCATTTAAATTCTTCGGGAATATAATCGTAATTCGGTCGTTCCGAAATACTTGAAATTTTTTCAAATTTTCGATGGAATTACTTGCTGCTATTCCGTCCTGCACTCGACTGAAGAGATACAAACATGTTTACCGTTATGTCCGTGTTGAACTCTATACAAACTCCCTGCTAGTGTCTAAGAGAATTTAGGCGTTTCTACACGTTGTAGTCCACATTTTCGATCTCCAGTAAACCACCGAAATCGGCACAGGCCGAAAGGGGATGTGAAACGGTCAGTTCTTATGGTGAAGAGAGAGAAACCAACAAGATGCAAATAGTCGGATGTTTATTATCAAACTTCTATCTCAACATGTTTCGGGCATCATTATGCCCATCATCAGGAGAACAAGACTGTGTACTACCGCATATGGTGTTCTGCACTGGTTATGCTGGTTGTGGTTGTGTGGAGCTGGGTCTCGAGCCGTGCGCACAGTCGAACAGTAACCTTCACACAGTGCACACAGCTTACGACCCAGCTCCACACAACCACAGCCAGCACAACCAGTGCAGAACACCATATGCAGTAGTACACGGTCTTGTTCTGGTGATGGGCATAATGATGCCCGAAACATGTTCAGATAGAAGTTTGATAATAAACATCACACTAGTTGCATCTTGTTGGTTTCTCTCTCCTCATCCTACGTTCATGACGCACGGTCACAAGGGTCTAAAAGTAAGTTCTTATCTTTCTACGCTTTCTTAGACCTTGCCAAAGGCGAATTCAAAGGCGAAATTCTAAGCCATGGTGAAAAAAGTACCTCGTTGTATGTCACTCTGGAAGAAACTTCATGTGAGGTGGCTTGTTTGAGTACTCGTGTATTTATATTAAGTGCATTTTAATTAACTGAATTAGTCTCAATGGAGCTGGAAAAGAATGAAACCTGTGTAACATGTAATTATCTCAGGAGTCACAAGCCTTCTGCACGGCACAAATTTCTGACATTTCGCCCCACTGTGCAACGCTGATGGTTCAAGATACGGAAGAATGTCTCTTAACAAGCTGTACACAGCAGTGTTAAGGTTCTTTGCAGAACAAAGAGACTTTAAATTTTTTGGCCTTCGATGAGACCGATAGAGAATATGAAGAAGCCTAAACGTGGTTCTGGGGGACCGCGGTAGCACAGTGGTTAAGGTGCTGTGCTACAATTCGGAAGGTCGCTGGTTCGATCCCAGCTGGTGTAAGTGGATTCTTCATTGACATAAAAGGCGGCCGGTGCGTAAGGCTGACAACCTACCACCATCCTGTGTCGTTGTCACGTAATCTGGGAACCTTAACCTCCTGTAACCCTCCGGGCCTGTCCAGGCCTGTAATGGGACTGCTTTATCTTTTTATACGTGTTTCTGCAAGTTATATGCAACATGATCTTGGGATGCAGACAGTGCAATCAGTTATTTTTTTATGTACTTACACGTGATTCAGTAACATATTTCCATAATACACTAATGTAGTACAGCATAAACTGGACACAGGAGGAACGCGATATCAAAATTCATCGTAATTACTTGGCTTGAATTATTACAGCATTTTACAACAAATAGGATTTTTCGTGCTTTTTTCTCAGTTATAAGGCATATGCCAGGGTATAACTCGCAAAAAACGGGGCACGGCCCGCACTCTTCCCAATTAGGCGATAATTTTTACGCGGTTAGTTCATCGTTATTTACAGTTTAACCACTCTGTGTTCGAATACCAGAAAGCCTTCCAACCAAAGTTGTTAACTGTGTTGTTCTATATATTGTTTGTGTGTACTACTGCCACCGGGTGTCAACCCAATTGCAGTTAACAAATATACCAAATATAAATGCTTCTCTTCAAAGACTTAGTGATGCAATGGGGAGAAGAAAAAGCTTAATATATTGCTGTAAAGTAACAGCTTAATAAAGGGGTTACCATTCCGATAAATAACGGACAACGATTACTTTATTTTTTCAAGCCACTCTTGCAGACGGTAGAGTAACGACTGGAATTAGTTTATAGCTCTGTGCTTCAGCACAAAATTGAGTTCCCTTTATACTATCAAAACGTTAGTGCTGACAGGAGCAGCCTATTATGAGAATACCAGGAATAGACGAGAATGAAACAAACTGGACCCATCAAGGAATAATTAACCAGAGAAATACACATGGATATTATGAAAAACATCACATGCAAAGGGATAAAGTTTTCATAGTACAGAGATGTTACGGTTGAAGTTGATAAAAACAGGTCCGTTGTAGATCTGTGTCCTTTGAGAAATGGAAATGAAGCTTGTTAGATTATGAGGCGCTAGCCAGGATCAAGAAAGATTTTGCGCTTAATTAAAAACAGCTCCTCTCACAATATTATTTAAAGGAATTAAACGCCGAACACGTCATCTGGCTATTTTAATTAAATTGCATGCTTTGACGATATAAATTAATCTACTTACCGAATGGTAGAAATGGAGTACTTAAAATTTCGGCCGGTTACAAGAGAATAAATTTCCTAACTTATGTTCTTCGTCATCAAAAGTGCGATATACATGCACGTGATCAAATGAAGGGAACTTTTCAATACGGTAGACGAATTTATAGCGGTGAAATCCGGAGGGAAAGAGACCACTGGGGAGACCTAGGCGTAGATGGGTGGATAATATTAGGACGGATCTCCAGGAGGTGGGATGTGGGTATATGGACTGGATTGGGCTGGCCAAGGATAGAGACAGGTGGCGGACGCTTGTGCGTGCGGTAATGAACCTTCGGGTTCCGTGAAATGCGGGGAATTTCTTGACTAGCTGCAAACCAGTTAGCTTCTCAAGAAGGACTCTGTACCATGGAGTACGTAAGTAAGTAAGTAAGTAAGACGAATTTATAAATGGAAATATCTCCATTTCTTTGAATATTTTCTCTTAAAAGCGCAGGGCCTCGGATGAACGCGTATTGGTGGGTGTCACCCAAGAAGTAGTGTTTCGTATCTACAATAAATTCAAGGTCAGACAATTACTTCCGTGCAGCTAAGTTCTCCTCGAAAATCAGGTGCTTGTACAGATCCTCAAAAGAGCACCCCGCCTTGTATGACATCCGAAGCTTCATTATCATGTCACTAGAGCCGCTAGACCTTACACTCGGTGAGCCCAGAACGCTAAACGTTTTTTTTAAACCCGTGTCTACATTACCTTGTAAGGCTGACCTGTCCATTGTCTTGTTTTATGCGCGCAACTTCGGCTATATTTGTTTGTATGCAGACAACAAAGCGTTCGCTACATAAAATGTTTACTGTGTATGTATATTTACATGCACACTTTTATCTACATATACGTCTATACAGGACACATAATAAAATCTGCTGATAATGGTATTAAAAACATATGAAGGAGAATAAAAAAGTAAAGGCAAAATACATTTAACGGCTTTAATAGAAGTAACTGTGAGCAATTTTACATATCATTTTTCCAAATAGTCCCCTTGCAACACAATGCATTTTTTATATCGTTCAACTAGTTTCTGTATTCCTGCGGAGAAGAAGCTTTTCGGCTGCGCGATGTTCATGGCCGACCAGAACGATATTCATCAATAACGCGTGTTTGACCCGATTTAAACCTTTCCACCCACTCATAAACCTTTCGTTGACTCATGGTGCTTTGTCTATACTTAGACAACATACGACGGTGAATTTCCACAGGTTTCACTCCTTCTGCCCAAACAAACCGCACTACGTCACGTTGTTCTTCGATGGTGCAATCTTGCAAAGGAGCGTCCATGTTTTCGCCATCGTTGCTGCCACTCGACTGAAGGCAGAGCGCTGTACTGCACATGGCTGAACTCTTCAACAGGCATTGTCAATACTGCGCAATGCGGCAGCTCCTCTCTGTCCCGGTTACCGCGTAATTCAAAAATTGCCTTTACTTTTTGATTCAACCTCGTATAAAGAATAAAATTCACAACCTAGATTAAGGTGATCTCATATTTAGCACATATGTATAATGTTAATACAGCAATGCATGTCTCTATAAATAAGAAGATCCAGTTTTAAGTACCGTCGGACCAATATTTAATAATTGTCCAACAAGATGCGACTTATTCAGTTTATCATATTTCTGTAGGCAGCTGTACATGTTTCGGGTGTTGACACCCATCATCAGGAACTTGTACAACTGTAACTACAGCTTCTGGTATTGATTAACCGGATCTAATAACATCCGAACTCGTTGAGTTGGAACTGATTCATGTGTATCGTACACCCGAAACATGTAGAGCTGCCTACAGAGATGTGATAAACTGAATAAGTCTCATCTTGTTGGACAGTTATTAAATTCGATTCACGATGCACGGACCCATGTATATAAAAAAAACCGTCGAACCCGTTTATAACGATATCGGTTAATGTGACAGCACGTCTATAGCGTGGTACCGATTAATTAGTCACTTTTAACTGCAGTATTTTTCTCTTCGCTCAGAACAACAACCGTTTACAACGGCACAAAAGTGTCTGTCCCTTTCATGGCGTGTTAACCGAGCTTGAATTATTACATCCATTTTCGTTAAGTAAAAGAATACACATAAATATAAGGTGATTCACATATTAGATTATTTCTTGTCACCAAACTGTTAATAACATAACTCATACGCGTCACAAGAAACATGAAAACCTGCAGAATAACAGATAAGAATGCATTAAATATATTATGTGAATGGATTTGTTCAGTTTATAAAAGATGCCAATCAATTTACCCAATGTCTTCTTAGGAACATAGTCCATCCCATTGTTTCCCTAACTTCGCTCGCGGACTCCTTCTGTTTTCGAAAAATAACCAAGGATCCTCCCATTTTTACCCACTTCAACATGGAGTGTGCGAATAATACATTTACAAAATTCAGCATTTATATCTCACAACTGATTATGGATAGATACGAATACACAGCAGTAGCACATGTAACATTGCATCGTATTGCATTGCATGATTTGACGTTAACTGAAATGACTGTCACTGGCTCTGTGGATACAGGGGGTTTCTTAATTATGTATTCTAACGGTCATACGAAATTAACATATCGTTAGTTTAAAAATGTCCGCTATTATATTCAACAAATCATTATTCCTTTAATATAAAACGTAAGTGCACTTCGAAGTAGCCGTTACAGAAATGTATCCACGGGGAGGTGGCCGCGGATCGAATGGGATCCACGGAGCACACTTTGGGAACCAGTGGTCTATCCGAACAAAACAATGGAATTCACTGCAGTACTTGACACTGAAACTCTTCAGCTAGCTTATTATAGATAGGAGTATGCTGGAGACTCTCTCTCATACACTCATTAAGTGGTTATCAGTTAATGATGATATGTACTTTGGCAATAGTATTTTCATTGTTGAAAACCACAATTCGCCCAAGTAAATAGAACAAGTATTCTCATAGAAGACTAGAGGTCACTTCGTGACTCCATGCACCGTAAATTTAACCTTTATAAATTCTACACTCTGACCACAAAATGAATTTAGTTCCCCCAGTTTTGTAAAAGAGGGGACAAACCAAAAAACACGAATTTCACAGGAGAAGAAAACAACAAATTTTTAAGAAACTTTTTCTCTTTATCGCAAATGAACTATTTCAGATATCATATTGATAATTGAAATATCATTCTGATAGGTGAGATTTGTGGGCTGTGTACTGTTCTCGGAACAACCACAGAGTATGTCGTGTACAGCAGGAATTCAATAGTTTTTCATAACAGAGATGGGGTGTGTTTAGCATGCAGTACGAACTTAGTCTTTAAATGTAACTGAGGTTCAGCTAAATCTTTCAAATAGTTAATACGATCACGTTTAACAAATCTTCGGAGATGCGAGTGCCGCTCACTCTGTTTTCAACGATGAATGTACCTGCATGTCAACAATAACCACATTCATTTCACATATACTTGTATTTTCCTTAAACAAAGAAATAATTAAATAAGCAATTGTCACATAAATAACCCTCATTAAAATGACCAGTAATGAAAGACACAGTGATAACTGAAGAATAAAAAACCAACTAGATGCCACTTGTTAATTTACTGTCGTCGTGCTTTAGCCTGCAGCCCAGACATTACTCCAGCCTAACCACACCTAACCTCCAACGTACAGCAAACCAAGAACGAAACGACCAAAGTGGTAATCAACATCATAGTTGCGGGCTCCTGATGATGGGCATACTAATGCTCGAAACATGTTGAGCCTATAAGAAGTACAATAAATTAACAAGTGGCATCTAGTTGGTTTTTTTTTTATTCTTCAGTTATGACAATGATGCACGGTCCAATAAACATCAAAGACACGGTGAATTTGACGCACTTTTAACTCCTAAAACTGACGTTAAATCTCCTTGATCCTTTAATGCCTACTGGTCACGTGATGCACCAACAGATTTAACATTCAAGAATTTTACATTCTGCCCACACTGTATTTATGTGTTTTGTATATATCCCGGAATAAACAGCGACTTCTGCCCCGTACACAATAAACTGATTGGTTTATATAATCGAGAAGAAAAGTGTTTACTGCGCGGTACGAACTGGGTCTTTCCATTAAGCATCCTGCGCTTCGTCTTTGAAGGGTTAATAGATTACGAAGACTGAGAATGTAGCCTAGAAATACCACTAGCGCGATTTTGAATACTTGGGTAGTGGGTCAGAATAACTTTCATCATCCCAGCTTTTCATAGCTCGTTTTCTTTTGAAAGCTTCAATGGTGCCAATCATTTTAATGATGGTGTTGGTTTTTCCTTGGACCTCTATTTAGTGGTAAACCCTGTAGCAACTACGAAGAATGGTTTATTTATTTAAGTAGCAACTCAACTCCATCCTGAAGAAACTTCACAACTGCTATAATAAGCTCTTGGAATCTCGCTAAACTTTTCCTCTACTTGTCCTCATTGGCATAATGCTATCAACTTCGTTTAACAGGAGTTTCAAGACACTATTCTGACGAAGCATGGCAAGAATATAGTCCACAATTTTTACACGTCATTCAGTACACATTACAAATGGATCACGTTTGTTCAAAGAGCTGTTGATTAGAGACTGGTTAACTAAAAATGTCTGGGAAAGCGGGAACTGTTTTTTAGAGCCCCATTAAACCGACGCTTTCATTAGTCACGACTGCAGCGCCATATGCGATGATTGACAGAAGTTTATGAATGTGAATATTCATTTGCAGAGGGCTACCATGAAAGCTTTGAAATATGTTTTCCCCTCTACTGTTAGCATGTAATGGAACTGATGTCAACAGCTCCTACTTACTCTAATACTTCCATCAGTGAAGACCATCCGAATTAAAAGCAGTAACAGTGAAACATAACATGCATCAACTGACTCAACTAGCTGAAGGATGAATCATTCATAAATATCAATATCTTGTTTCCGTTTTTGTTCTGTATCATCAGCCATAGACTCCACTCTTCTAGTGACAGTATTTATAGATAAATACAACAGTAGAACTCCACTTAACCGAATTAATTGGGACGACGAGCCAACAGGATATGCACAAAATCCGGATATTTGGATTTTTCTTAGAAAATAGGCTGCACTGGCAGATTGAAGTGGAAAGGAATTTCTACAGACCGCTGTTTTAGGTTACATATTCATTTACGTATAAATAAAACATTAATACATAGCTCCTTATATGTATTTTGTGCTGTGCTACAAATCGGGAGGTCGCTGGTTTGATCCCAGTTGGTGTCACTGGATTTTTCATTAACATAATCCTTCCGATCGCACTATGACCCTGGGGTCGACTCAGCCTCTAACAGAAATGAGTACCAGGAGTATTTCCTGGGGGTAAAGGCGGCCGGTGCGTAAGGCTGACAACCTACAACCATCCAGTGCCGTTGTCACGAAATCTGGGAGCCTTAACTTCCTGGAACCCTCTGGGCCTGTCCAGGCCTGTAATGGGAATGCTTTTATATGTATTTGAAAATGGGGGAAAAATTTAATCCATAAAAGATGTAGTACAACTACAGTACGAACATGATTATTCGAAGGGCGAAGCCGATCCGGATAACCAGCGTCCGGATAAGTGGAGTTCTGCCGTAATAATCGAAATCTGCGCTCTTCTGGGATATTACAGGGTGTACAATGGTAATTCCCCCCCAAAGGTATCCCTACTTTGACGTAGTGGTGGGGCTTGTGCGGTCACATGATCCCGAGAGCTATGCTGGCGGTAGCGTATGCTATTGGTAGGGCCTCCCATGCCAGACAGGTCGAAGGTGATGACCCAGACAAAAATGGATACCCTGGTCATCCAGGTTGGGCGTTTGGCATGGGACTAACAACACAGAAAAAATAAAACTTATTGTTACGAAAGTCGAGCAAAGGAAAAAGCTGGATAAATTAAATGATGACGGACGGAAGAAGACTAAATATACCCAGGAAATATGGAAATAGGAAGTAGAAAGAGAGATCTTCAAGTGCTGGGAGTGAGAAGATAGACAGAGTTGGTGGCAGATATGAAGAAGTGGAAGGACATTGTTCGACAGGCCAAAGCCCACAGCGGGCCGTAGTGCCAGTGGAAGAAGAAGAGTGATACTTCCATACCGACGTTTCGGGACAACATATCGGTAACATCTTAAAGAGTCAAAAAGGTCAAGACTTCCTGACCCTTGAATATGGCACCGATATGTTGTCCCGAAACGTCGGTACGGAATTACCACTCTACGCCCCGTATTATCCCAGAAGAGCACAGATCTCAAAACTACGTACTTAACTGCAAATTTCAGTTATATTTTTACTTCCACTAAACTAGGAACCGCCTGCCGCAACCAAATATTCTTTAACCCTTTAAACGGCAAGTTAAATCCCATTGTCATTTGTTGGCATTATTAGGAGCTCATCCTATTCTCCACATTAGCAGGATAAGGGTTAAATCACAATTAACATTTTTAAAAAGTCTTCTCCATTTTAGACTTAGCAACGACTTCAGTGACTTACGCGAACAAATGGCAGCCGCTTGGGCTTTATTAGTAAACTTAGGCAACACTGCTTGACGCAGTTGTCTGTAACGTTTGAAAACATCCGCAATGTCTCTCTGTGTTCCGCTGTCGTCGGGATAGCAACTTACGTACTGCAGCCGATCAATTTTAGTATAGTTGTTTTTTAGGATTGCTGGCGTCAGTTACGGACGGTTCATGGCATGCGTTGTAAGTTAATCTGTCAACGTATATTCAGGACCGTTGTTGATAGATAGGAGGGGAGAGATTTAGATGAGAAAACGTTAGCGGCGGACAACAGACGCTAGCAATGCAGTGCGAATTCAGTCGCGTACGAGTGTGGTGTTAGTAGGAGTGCAGAGAAGTGACTGTGTCAGTTTCCTAGAAATGTGATCTACTTGTTTTAGCGCTCCATTATTTTATATCAAGAATAAATTGAGTAAACAAAACAACAAGTAAATAAGAAATAATTAAAACTATACGTGATTCGGTGAACCACACCCGTTTCGCGAAAGGGGGATCACCTACCAGACTGAGCGCGTCGGGACAACAAACTTACGAAGGGAGATCGTGTAGAGTAGTCTTTGTGCATGGTCACGACATGTAGCATAACAGTACATTTCTTGCTGTCAACTGCAACCGTACAACGTAGCAAACACACGTTTGTTGTAATACTGACGAAGAAATGCTTATTCTGAAATTTCCATTAAAACTACACAGACGTTCTCGACTTATTTTTATAAAGACAACGAAGAATACATTGGTTAATCCCCCAAAAAACTCTAAAAAGTATAAGAACTTTTCATCTGAAATAAGATCCACGTCAGCCACACAAACATTCGCCTAGTAGTTTAAAGGCCCACTCCATTAAGTGCCGGTCGGATCTACACTGCAAACATGTTGCTGCAAAGGTGGGCCTCCCATTTCTGAAATCGTAAAGGACAGAACGCTAAGGACTGTCTCGTCCGCGTGTTGTGTTTACACTCCAAAGATATTAACGTCGGGGTGATATTTTGAACAATAAGAGAGACACTTCAGATATTAGAAGCTGCTGGCACATCTGCCAGTAGTTAATCAGAAAAAATCCTCGCGACAATAAGTGTCAGCACTGGCCGACAAAGTTATTTCAATCCTGGAAAAGAATTAGTGCTAAGTATGAAGATTTACTACAAGGTCCCTTGGGAATGAGGAAGTTCCTTCACTGTACCAGGAATTGGATGAGTTTACTTACGCTTTCTGTTGCAACGCTATCAGGGGAAAGTGCAAGAGTAATTCACAAAAGACCCTCGTGTGACTGCGTGAGGACCACAGGCGACGGTACGTCGTGCATTAATTCACACAGGCAGAACTAAACATCGTAGGTCGCGTGTCAGAAAATAGTCATTTCGTGAAAGTTCTCGTGGTAGCCGGAAAAAGCCGAACTGCTTCGAGCAACACCACGTCGTCCACAGACCACACACAGAACGTCCGAGCGTAGTTCGCACATACAGCACTGTCCGCCGACCGTGCTCTGCTCTGTCGGAACGTAGCCTTTTCGTGGAAGTTCGAGTTGCAGCCGGAAAACGCCGAACCGCTTCGAGCAATACCACGTCGCCCACAGACCACACACAGAACGCCCCAGTCCAGATCACACACACAGCACTGTGCGTCGAACGTGCTGTGCTGTGCTATGTCAGACGGTAGCCTTTGTGTGAAACGTTTTCGTGGTATCCGGGAAACGCCTAACCGCTGTCAGTCTCAAACTATGCCGCCACATACCGCCGTGTTTCAGTTCACCCACACAGAACCCCGCATCGAAATTGTCCTATTCTCTACTGTACTGTACTGTACTGTAATGTACTGTGCTGCGCTGCCCTGCCCAGCCCTGCACTGCACTGCACTGCACTGCCCTGCCCTGCCCTGCCCTGCCCTGCCCTGCCCTGCGCTGCACTGTACTGTACTGTACTGTACTGCACTGCACTGCACTGTACTGCACTGTACGTCAACACGAGATCGCAACAAATTACGTTCGAACGACTTCACAGTGACATCATTTCAGTACGGTGCCTGTCCAACCCTCTATGCATAAATTAGTCTTTAAGAGACATTTCCTGATTTAATATTTCCGCGTGACCAACAAAACATGGGATCTCGGGCAACAAGTAGCCCAGGAACTGCAGGTTACGCGACAGTGCTGTACGGCATGTCTGGCTTCACCAAATGGCCACCTCACATCACGTTTTCAGGCTAACTTGACGTTCAGGCGACCGTGCATCGCGAAAAATTCTTATAATGAAACCAACTAGATGCATTAATTTCTCAAATTTATTTTTGGAATAAACTCTACATGTTTCGGACAGTTCTTCTGCCCATCATAAGGAAGTTTTCACTGTACACACAGCAATGGTGTAAGTCATATAAGTTTGCTGACAGCTTGCTTCAAACCTGTATGACATATACCATTGCTGTGTGTACAGTGAAAAACTCCTGGTGATGGACTGAGGAACTGTCCGAAACATGTAGAGTTTAACTGCAAAAACAAATTTCAGGAATTAGTGCATCTATTCAGTTTTATTATAAGAATTTCAGGCTAACATTTATACTGCTCTCTCATCTTCCTCATCCTGCTATATGGTCTGACCCTTCTACAATTCTCCATTTGATTACCCTACCATATCTGGTGAAGAAAAGATAACTATCATTACAATTCCGTTCTGCATTTTTTCCAGCAATCTGTTACGTCCTCTCGCTCCTCTCTGACACCTCCATCCACACTAGGCACCCTAAATCAACTCACAGGAACACAGTTTCACTCTGTATTAAACTTTTGGCGCCGGAATTATTTTTTTAATTTTAGCACACCCTGTATATAAAACGTGAATAATACAGGAACCAAATACGTTGGAATTGTGAAACAAACTGCATTTCGAAGAGAAAAAAACGGAAAGTACATACCATGTTTAAAATATTCAGTACCTATATTTGTTGAATAAATAAATAAAAGGCAACTTTAGAG
>Ga0136643_10007417_pt1 | contig 15866 bp, 14 predicted proteins | sample TergutLab28metaG_FD_96883 | JGI IMG/M metagenome (GOLD analysis project Ga0136643, IMG submission 96883) | Labiotermes labralis P1 segment gut microbial communities from Petit-Saut dam, French Guiana - Lab288 P1 (version 3) (version 3) | ecosystem: Host-associated > Arthropoda: Insects >... | reverse complement strand
TCTCTCAAATCTAGCTCATTGAGGGTATTTAATCCCAATAGAGGAGAACTATCTGTAATTTGGTTACTTCTCAAATTTAATTCTGTAAGACGCTCCAATTGTGATAATGGTGAAACATCGACAATTTGGTTACCCCTCAAATTTAATTCCTCTAAATTCTTTAAATTTGATAAGACTGAAATATCATGGATTTGATTTCCTCTCAGATTTAAGTCCGTCAAATTCTCTAAATTTGATAATGGCGAAATATCACGGATTTGATTGCCCCTCAAATTTAATCTCCATAGATGTGTTAAGTCTGATAAGGGTGAAATATCACTAATTTGATTATCCCTTAAATTTAACCTTCTTAAATCCGAAAAGCCTGATAAAAGCGAAATATTGTTAATCTGATTCCCTCTCAGATTCAATCTCCGTAAGTCTGTTAAACCTGATAATGACGAAATATCGCTGATTTGGTTGTCTCTCAAATCTAATCTACGCAAACTGGTTAAACCTGATAATAACGAAACATCACTGATTTGATTGTCTCTTAAATCCAATCTTATTAGATAAGTCATGTATTTGAGTGGAGCGATGTCATCATTTGATAATCCCCGCTCTCGCAGATACAACTCTGTTGACAATTTACTAAATCGCTCACTGCCTATTGTTATATATCCGGGGATGTCTTCCGATGTATATGTTTGTTCATATGCGTTGTTGTTCGTTTCGTTGTTTCCTGTTTCATTGTTATTAGTGCCTCCGCCACAAGCCACAAAAGCTAGAGTAGTAATAAAGCCGATAATAAACAGCATTAAAATACGTTTCATTTAATGATCTACCTTTCTCCTAAGAAAATTTACATTCAGTATATCATTATTCTATAGTTGTAGGGAAGCACCATAAAAAATCGAGATCACACATGTCTCGATTTTTTATAGCTTGAATTCAGTTGGTAACAAATCGTTACCAACTGAATTTTAATTTGGTCATATTACAACAAAAAGGCATTTACCTTTCCACAAACATGATGGTGGATGTAAACGCCTTAATCATTCTATTTCACAATAAATTAATCTTTATCTTTCATTTCATCAAGCAATTTTTTACGTGCGGCAATTACTTTTTGCTGTACATCTGCTGGTGCCTCATCGTAGCGTTCGAATTGCATTGTAAAACTTCCGCGTCCTTGGGTCATAGACCTAAGCTCTGTAGCGTATTTTAACATTTCAGAATGTGGGGCTTCTGCTTGTATTGCTTGCTTTTTGCCTATTTTCTCCATTCCTAAAATGCGTCCGCGGCGTTTGTTCATATCCCCCATAATATCCCCTGTGTAATCGTCCGGTACGGTTACAACTACGCTCATAATAGGCTCTAGCAATGTTGGTTTCGCTTTCATAAATCCATCACGGAAAGCAAGTATAGCCGCCATTTTAAAGGCCAGCTCGGAAGAGTCTACCGCATGATAACTGCCGTCTGTTAATCTGGCTTTTAGGCCAACAACTGGATATGCCGCAACAGGGCCTGCTTTTACGCACTCTTGTATACCTTTTTCAACTGCAGGAAAGTATTGACGTGGTACAGAACCACCAACAACTGTTTCTTCAAATACATATGGGGTGGTCAAATCTCCACTCGGTTCAAAGTCCATTCTAACGTCGCCATACTGGCCACTTCCGCCGGATTGTTTTTTAAACTTACCTTGTACACTGACTCTGCTTTTAATCATTTCTCGGTAAGGTACTAGTGGCTCGGAAAGTTCAACATCTAGCTTGTAACGTGCTTTTAGGCGGTTTACAACCACATCTATTTGGGCTTCGCCAATGGCGGATATAATTGTCTGTTTCGTTTCTTTATTAATATGGAGAGTTACGGTTTTGTCCTCTGCAAGTAATTTTGAAAGAGAGGTAGAAACTTTATCTTCATCCCCTTTTCCCTTAGATGTAATAGCTCTTGAGAGTAGTGACTCAGGCAATTTTATTGGTGGAATTCTCATGGGGTCTTGCTTGGTTGCAAGGGTATCTTGTGTGTTGGTGGTATCCAATTTAAGTATCGCACCAATATCCCCTGCTCTAAGTTCTTGTACTTCAATTTTATCTTTGCCCCTAAGCACAAATAACTGGCTGAATTTTTCAGTATTTTCGTTAGTCGGATTAAACAGTTGGGTATCTTTTTTAATGATACCTGAGAAAACTCTAAATAAGCTAAGCCGCCCTACAAATGGGTCAGAAATTGTTTTAAACACATATGCGCATACAGGCCCGGCTTCTGAACATGGAAGGGGTATAGTTTCGCCATCTTTTATAACAGAAATTTTTCTTGTAAGTTCTGCCGCAGGTGGAACAAGGGTGGTTAGCATATCCATAAGTGCAGCTACGCCAATCATATCTTTACCTGTTGCAGTGCCGCAAAGTACTGGTACAAGACTGCCGTTTGCAATGCTTGTTCTAAGACCGCGGGTCATTTCTTCCGGCGTTAATTCTTCATCGCCAAAGAATTTTTCCATTAAGGTTTCGTCTGTTTCTGCAATGGCTTCAAGCAAAAACGCGTGATGCTCTTCATATGCGTCCACCATGTCTGCGGGAACATCGCATGGGATTGTTTCGGCACCGTTCCACTTATATGCTTTGCCGGTAAATGCGTCTATATAACCTATAACCTTGTCGCTTTCCTTAAAAGGAATTTGCAAAGGTGCAACACTTGGCCCAAATTTGTCACGCATATCTGCAACTACTTTAAAGAAATCTGCATGTTCTTCGTCCATGCCGTTTACAAAAATAACCCGTGGCAATTCCAGTGCGTTTTCCCAAGCCAGTTCTGTACCAACTTCTACACCGGATTTTGCTGAAACAAGTATTAACGCAGCATCAGAAACACTTAGTGAATCTTTTACAGCACCGATAAAATCGAAAAAGCCAGGAGTATCGATGAAATTAATTTTGCTATTATTCCACTCTACAGGAATGATAGATGCATTAACAGAAGCTTTACGCCTAACTTCTTCTGCATCGTAGTCAGACACTGTATTACCGTCATCTACACGACCCATGCGGTTTGTTACCTTTGTAATGTGCACTGCTGCTTCCATTAAAGCTGTCTTACCACATCCGCTATGACCAATAACTGCCACATTACGGATTTCGTCTGCCGAATAAACCTTCATATATTACCTCCTGTTTGTGAATATTGTAACTTGCATTATATATCTACATCGCATTAATTACAATGATTTTACATGTGAAATATTTAAATCTTGCATTATTAGTAAATTTGACGTCTTTGACTTTTTCTAAGGCTATGATATACTAGAAAGACCTGTTAGGAGGTGTATTAATGGATGTACCCAATGTAAAAAAAGAACTACTGGGTGAAATTTTAAGCTTGGGCAAAGCTGTATTATTTGCAGTGGTTTTTGCAGTACTATTTAACCGTTTTATTATTGTAAATGCGTCTGTGCCAACGAGCTCTATGGAAAGTACAATACAACCAAACGACCGTATTATAGCATTTAGGTTATCCTATTTATTTTCAGACCCCAGCCGTTTTGACATTATTGTTTTCCCAAGCCCGGATGATCCTTCTACTTTAAATGTAAAACGCGTAATAGGTATGCCAGGTGAAACAATTAATATTGTAAACGGTTTGGTATTTGTAAACGGCAGTGCCGACCCTTTAAGATACGATTTTGTACAAGGAGATTTACTTGGCAATTTTGGCCCTTATCATATACCGGATGGCTACTTTTTTGTTTTAGGCGATTACCGCGGTAACTCAATGGACTCGCGACACTGGAATAATTCATTTGTAAGCCAGCGCAGCATCTTAGGACGTGCTGTTTTTAGATACTTTCCACGTATTGGTAGTTTAACAAACATTTAAAAATAATATATGTAAAGGAGTTTTTCTATGACGCGCGTAACAAAGGACATGATTATAAAAGATGTTTTAGAAGTAGATAGGGAATTGGCAATTATCCTTATGAATCACGGTATGCACTGTGTAGGTTGTCCATCGGCCAGTGGCGAAACACTAGAACAAGCGGCAACAGTACACGGCCTTGACCCTGATGCGCTTTTGGAAGAAATGAACGTGTTTCTTAGCACCAAAGGTGCGTATAGCGAATAAATAAAAATACCACCTTTGGGTGGTATTTTTTTATCGTCTTATAAAAACTTCATCACCACTGTACAACCTGTCAAAAGTGCCATAGAACATCAGATACAAATCTTCAAAGTACCCTACAAATTCATCCACAACCTCTTCAAGTATTCCTTCTACCATCACTGATATAAGATTTACCAATATCTGCAGTGTTTCTGAGTCCTCCAATTCGTCCTGCATAGTAGGATCGTTTTTAATTATGTGGTCTACTATTACATCCATTGCTTCACGCATTATGGAGAACACATAATCTGCGTCCACATTAAGGCTTATGATATTAGCATTTTCATAGACTGTAAATGTTCCGCCTATAGAAATGTAACCTGGTATATCAAAACCCAATTCTAAACTAGCATATGACATATTAATAATAAATTCGTTATTTTCAAACTCCAACGTCATTAAATCTTCTTCACCTTCTAGAATAAATATTCCAGTAAGCGTACCTATATCGAATTGATGGATTGGGAGTTGTTCAAACGGTTCATATTCTTCTATCCAATACTCTTCTAAGCGTGCTATATCTTCTGCAATATCCCCCACAAGCTCAGTCGTTGTATACTCAATTTGATAAACTTCTACATATTGAACAGCTGCTTCTTCTACTGAACTTACACATGCTACAAGGACAAGTAAAAGCACCACGAACAACATTGTGTATTTTACATTTTTCACACTACAATCCTCGTTTCTACTCTTCGATATTTATATCAACATCGTCAGCGCCTTCAATATCATCATCTTCATGGCTATCATCATCTGTAATTTTGGCCATACTAACCACGGTTACATTTTCGCCCATGTTTATTAGCTTAACCCCAGTAGAAAAACGTCCTTTGACAGATATATCTGCAACTCGGATTCGTATTATAACACCTTCGGAATTGATTATCATAAGTCCGTCATTTTCTGTAACGGCTTCAAGTGCAATAACCGAACCTGTTTTTGCAGATGGCTTATATGCTATTGCGCCTGCCCCACCACGCTTTTTGCCTTTAAAGCTTTCAAGGGGTGTACATTTACCATAGCCTTTTTCAGACACTAAAAGCACTTGACTATCTGCCACCGTGGCACCAATTACCTCATCGCCCTCTTTTAAGCGTATACCACGTGTTCCAATGGAAGTGCGTCCTGTTTGTCGTACTTCTTTTTCACTATAACGGATACCTTTTCCATTTTTTGTAGCAATAAATAACTCCCGCTCACCGTCAGAGCGCATGACGGATATCAGCGTATCGTCTTCCTTAAATGTGATGGCTATCATCCCATTTTTATTGATTTTTATAAACTGCGAAAGTTCTGTACGTTTTACAAGACCTTTGCCTGTAACCATTATCAAGTAACCATCCCAGCTGTCCTTTGTTACGGGAACCATGCCAACAATGGTTTCACCATTTGGTAAATTCAAAAGATTTACAAGAGGCATACCTTTAGCTTGCCGTCCAGCTTCTGGTATTTCAAATGCACGCAAGCTATGAATACGCCCGGTACTTGTAAAGAACAAGATATGATCGTGGGTGTTTGCGACAAACAAATCTTTTACCCAGTCTTCTTCCCGGGTTTGCATACCTATAACGCCTTTACCACCTCTACCCTGACTGCGGTAGGTATCAAGGGGAATGCGCTTTATATATCCCATATTAGAAATTGTTATAACACTTTGGGCATCGTCTATCAGATCTTCCATATTTATTTCGCCCGGATCATGGAGTATGAGGGTGCGTCGTGCATCTCCAAATTTATCTTTTACCTTTGTAAGTTCATCTTTTAAAATTGATAAAAGATAATTTTCGTCTGCCAAAATGCGTTTAAGTTCAGCGATAAGCACTTGCAATTCGTTATATTCATTTTGTAGGCGGTCACGTTCAAGTCCTGTTAACGCACGCAGACGCATGTCCACTATAGCCTGGGCTTGAAGCTCTGTAAATGCGAAGCGTTCAATTAATTTTTCCCGGGCTTCAGCAGTATCGTTACTACTGCGAATTAGCGCAATTATTTCGTCTATATGATCTAGGGCTTTAAGAAGCCCCTCTAATATATGCGCACGACGTTCTGCCTTATTAAGGTCAAACTGTGTGCGGCGGGTTATGACTTCTTTTTGGTGATTGATGTAATGCTCAATCATTTCCGCAAGGTTTAATACTTTTGGCTCTTTGTTTACCAATGCAAGCATTATAATACCGTAACTTTCTTGCAGTGGAGACATTTTATATAATTGGTTTAATACAACGTTTGCATTAATGTCTTTGCGAAGTTCTATAATTATTCTAACGCCATTACGGTTGGACTCGTCTCGGATATCTGTAATGCCATCTATTTTTTTGTCTTTTACAAGATCTGCCATTTTTTTAACAAGATTGGCTTTGTTTACTTGATAAGGAATGGCAGTCACACGAATTTGTTCCCGATTAGATGCACCAGACATAGGTTCAATTGTAGCATCGGCCCTAAGAACTACACGACCACGGCCTGTACGATATGCTTCATGTATGCTTGCTGTACCTAAAATTGCACCACCCGTTGGGTAGTCAGGCGCTTTTACTATACCAATAAGGTCTTGTATATCTGTTTCGTTACTATTTTGAATGTCTTCTATACGATGCAAAACTGCACTAATTACATCTGTTAAATTGTGAGGCGGAATATTTGTACTCATACCAACGGCAATACCCATAGAGCCATTTACCAATAAATTTGGAAAGCGGGCAGGCAAAACTGAAGGCTCTGTAAATTCTTCATCATAGTTTGGAATAAAATCTACAGTTTCTTTTTCAATATCTGAAAGCATTTCCATAGACAAACGAGAAAGCCTGGCCTCTGTATAACGCGGAGCTGCCGCACCATCGCCGTCCATAGAACCAAAGTTACCATGACCATCTACCAACATGTATCGCATAGAAAAATCTTGCGCCATACGTACCATTGCCTCATAAATTGAAGAATCCCCATGAGGGTGATACTTACCCATTGTATCGCCCGTAATACGCGCAGATTTTTTGTATGCCTTATTTGGCTCAAGGTTTAGCTCGCTCATGGCATAAAGTATGCGTCTATGAACCGGCTTTAAACCATCACGTACATCCGGTAATGCCCGGGATACAATAACGCTCATGGCATAATCCAGGAAAGAACCTTTCATTTCGTCGGATATTTCAATGCCTTTTATTCTTGAGTTGTTTTCGTTTTCATCCATGTGTATCAGGGTCTCCTATTCGTCTTACATATAAATGTTATTAGACCATAATTTCATTATTATAAGTATACCAGAATATTGATGTTTTTGATACGTTAAATGCTTATTTTATGTGATTTTTATAGGATTTTTAATAAAAAAGCGAAACCCCTATATTTGAGCTTCGCCGGTATTCTATGCGGTAATAACCGAAATATCACATTTCTGACAAAAACGTACATTAATTAGCATAATAATACATAGTTCATTAAAAAATGTCAACACTTAAACATCTAAGTTTCTAACCTGTGTTGCAAATTCCTGTATAAATTCACGCCTTGGTTCCACCTTATCACCCATTAGCTGTGTAAAAGTCAAGTCTGCAGCAAGGGCATCATCCATAGATACACGTAAAAGTATACGTCTTTCCGGGTCCATGGTCGTATCCCAAAGTTGGTCTGCATCCATTTCTCCAAGACCTTTGTAACGTTGTATTGGTCTTATGCCGTCACGGCCAACTTCTGTTAAAATATTTTGCAGCTCTGTGTCACTGTAAGCGTAATATTCGTTGCGGCCTTTTTCCACTTTATATAATGGCGGCTGGGCAATATATACAAACCCACCACTTATAAGATCAGGCATAAAGCGGTACATAAATGTTAACATGAGTGTACGAATATGAGAGCCGTCAACATCCGCGTCTGTCATGATTACTATTTTATGGTATCTGAGTTTGGCAATATCAAAATCCTCATGGATACCTGTGCCAAATGCGGTTATCATTGCTTTTATTTCTTCATTACCTAGGATTTTGTCAAGGCGCGCCTTTTCTACATTCATTATTTTACCGCGTAAAGGTAGTATAGCCTGTGTTTGTGGGGAACGCGCATTTTTTGCACTGCCACCTGCGGAATCACCCTCTACAATAAATACTTCGCAAAGCTCGGGATTTTTTTCGGAACAATCTGAAAGTTTGCCTGGTAGCCTTCCGCCTTCAAGTACAGATTTACGCCGCACCAATTCCCGGGCTTTTTTTGCAGCCTCCCGGGCCCGGGCAGCCATAAGGCTTTTTTCTATTATGATTCTGCCAACACCTGGTTTCTCTTCTAAAAAGTATGCCAGATGTTCACTCAAAACACTTTCGACTGCAGAACGTGCTTCGTCATTGTTAAATTTAGCTTTGGTTTGACTTTCGAACTGAGGATCTTCCACTTTTATAGATATAACCGCAGTAAGCCCTTCTCTTACGTCTTCACCGGAAAGGTTTTTATCATTATCTTTTAAAAGTTTAAACTTGCGTCCGTAGTCGTTTATAGTTTTTGTTATACCTGCTCTAAAACCGGTTACATGGGTACCACCATCGGTAGTATTTATATTATTTACAAAGGCATAGGTGTTTTCTTGATAGCCGTCTGTATGCTGTAAAGATATTTCTACCATTATATTTTCATACATGGCTTCGCAATAAAAAATTTCTTCGGTTAAGGCTGTCTTATTCTTATTTATATGTGCAACAAATTCTTTTATGCCACCATCATATTTATAAGAACGACTACGAATAGGATCAGGCCTTTCGTCAAAAAGGTTAATTTTTAAACCTTTAGTAAGAAACGCGGTTTCTTGCAGGCGTTGTTTTAAAATTTCGAAGCTATATTCAGTTTCTTCAAACATTTCAGGATCAGGTTTAAAGTGTATTGCTGTACCGGTTACACTGGTTTCGCCAACTACTTTAATATCCTGAGTTTTATCCCCGCGGGCGAATTTAATTTCATGTATGTTTATCCCATCATATACTTGCACATGCAGCCATTCGGAAAGGGCATTTACAACTGACGCACCAACACCGTGAAGGCCGCCACTGGTTTTGTACCCTCCAGAACCAAACTTACCACCTGCATGAAGGGTAGTAAATATAACTTCTACAGCCGGAAGTCCTGTTTGTGCCTGAATACCTACAGGTATACCTCGCCCATTATCACGTACAGAAATGCTATTGTCCGGATGAATTTTTACAGTGATTTCATTACAGGCGTTCATCAAAGCTTCATCAACCGAGTTATCTACTATTTCATATACAAGGTGATGTAACCCTTTTGAAGACGTCGAACCTATATACATACCCGGACGTTTTCGTACAGCTTCCAGCCCTTCTAGTACTTGGATATTTTCTGCTGTGTATTCAGACATTCTATTCCTCCATTTAAATGGGGTTCTGCCCCAGGTTGCATGGGCGAGCAGCAAATGTGTGTTTTTCATTTGCAACTAGCTCAAACCCCGCCGCTTTGCCGGATGAAACCCTCTCGCAAGCTTTGCTTGCTGGCCGGGCGGCCTCTGCCTTTGGCAGACCTGCTTCGCAGGAGTTTGCCCAGCTACGCTTCTTCCCTGCGCTGCGGGTACGCGCTGTGCGCGTAAATAGTTATTTTCTGATTGTTCCATTTTGCATTTTTAAGATATTATGATCTTTCAAATTTAACAGCACATCCTCAAGCCCTGTACAGGTTATGAGGGTTTGTAGATTAGTAATTTGTTTTAACAAAAAATTTTGTCTGCTGCCGTCAAGTTCAGAAAGTACATCGTCTAATAAAAGCACGGGTGTTTCATTTGTAGATTTTTTAATTATTTCGATTTCTGCAAGTTTAATAGACAATGCTGCCGTACGCTGCTGACCTTGGGAGCCATAAAAACGCGCAGAAATATTGTCGATGGTAAAATTAATATCATCTTTGTGAATACCAACTGTAGTTGTTGCCTGCGCAATATCACGTGTTTGAGATTTTTTTAAACTGTCCGCGTATGCTTCCATGTCAGAAACATTTGGCAGATATATAAGCTGTAACTCCTCCGTGCCTTGGGTAATATTCAGATGTATTTCTTTTGCAATCCTGTTAATTTTTTCGATAAAAGCGAAGCGGGCACGCATAATACGTTTACCATAATTGGCAAGCTGTTCGTCCCAAATACTCAGCGACTCCTGTTGTGTTTTATCTTTTTGTAAGATTTTTAACAATGCATTACGCTGCTTTAAAACACGATGATACTCTTTTAAGTCGCTATAGTATATTGGGGATAGCTGGCATATCTCCATATCCATAAAACGGCGCCGTTCATATGGGCCGGCTTTAACCAGCCTTAAATCATCGGGGGAAAACATTACAACAAGTAATCTGCCAAACAAATCTTTCATGTGTTTTATTGGCACACGATTAAACATAAGGCCTTTAATGGACTTTTGTCCGACTTTTTCTATATGCGCGTCTATTGTTGAAGTATACCCATTTAACTGGGTATTAACATCAACACGTACATGTGCGGTAGATTTATCAAAATTAACAAGATCCTTATCGTTACCCGCACGTAGGGAACGCCCGAATGCGCAAAAATATACAGCTTCTAAAAAACTGGTTTTGCCTTGGGCATTCATACCATGAATAATATTTACCCCGGGAGTAAGTTCTTGGCTTAAAATATTTAAATTACGAAAACCTACTGCCGAAAGAGTGTCTATCCACATTGAACTTTAAATTACTCCTGTCTTAGGGGCACTATAAGGTATTTAAAGCTAGACTCCTCATCTACGCCTATTACGGTACATGGACTTAGTTTTGTGTTAAATTTTAAAATTACATCTTCGTCATCTACAGCACGCAAAATATCTATGAAATAACGTGGGTTAAATTTCATTAAAATAGGGGAGCCTTCTGTTTTGCAAGGTATGCCATCTTCTGTTTCACCCAAATCACTTGTAGCGCTTATTATCAAATCGTCATCGGTTATATCCATAAAAATTGGAACCATTTTGTTTTCGGTAGCTACTAGAACTGCACGTTCTAATGAATTAAGCAGATCCAACCGGTTTACTTGAACCATGGTTAAAAAGTCTTCGTTAAATATTTGATCGTAGCGTATAAATTCACCTTCAAGCAAATTTGAAGTGAGTGTAAAGTTTTTATAATCAAATATAATACGTTTCTCTGTTAACGAAACTTTAATTTCATCGCTTGTATCAGATGGAAGCATACGGCTTAATTCGCTTAAGGCTTTTACAGGTACTACTGCCTTAGAGTCTTCATTTACATCTATAAGCGGCGTAGATTTATATGATATGCGGAACATATCTACAGCAACCATACGCATCATACTATCTTTAATTTCTATAAGTTCGCCCATTAATACAGGTTTGCTTATATCAGTAGATACAGAGAATATAGTTTGCCTAATCATTTCTTTTAAAACATTGGTTTTTACTGTATAACCTTGGTTTATAGGTTCTCTTTCAGCCATTACTGGGTATTCGTCACCAGGCTGGCCATTTATCATAAGTCTTGAACGTCCACTTTTTACTTGTACGCTGTTTTTATTATCAGCTGTCAGTGAAATAATTTCTCCAGGCATTTTTCTTATTATTTCAGAAAAAAGCTTTGCATCTAATGCTACTAATCCTTCTTTGGCTATTTCTGCGGGGATAGGCGATGTGTCTATCCTTATTTCTAAGTTGCTGGCACTCAGGGTAAGGCCTACATCTTCTTGTGCAGATAATAAAACGCACTCTAAAATAGGTGATGTTGTACGTGTGGATACTGCTCTAATTGCCAGACTTAACGCATCCTGAAGCTGTTGCTTGTCACATGTAAGTGTCATAAGAACTCCTATCTATATTATTATATTTTATGGTAGTAGTAGTAATAGGGGCTGTGGATTGGTGGAAAAGTGATTGGGGCTTAGTAATTATAAGATTGTTGTTGTTGGAAAAAGTGTAGATACGCTGTTAAAATGTGTGTTGTTTATGCACATAATCCACATGGTTTAAATATTGTGGATCTCATCCACATTTTAAAGTAAGTTTTAAACAGATTATGCACACAGTTATGCAGGTTTTAAATTATTGACCACGTATCCGTAGTTCGAGATCTTCTACTAAAATGCGTAATTTTTCGTCCATTTCTATTTCGTTTGCTATTTTTTCGCATGAATGGATGACTGTAGAATGGTCCCGGCCGCCGAAGAACTTGCCTACCTCAGGGAGAGACTTGTCCATTATTTTGCGGCATAGGTACATGGCAATTTGTCTTGGGAAAACAATGGATTGTGTGCGTTTACGACTACTTAAATCTTCCGGTGTTAGCCTAAAATGGGACGCGACAATTTCCTGGATATAACCCATTGTAATTTCGGGTTTTTGTGTATTTATCAGCTGGTCTTTTAATGCTTGTTGTGCGAGCTCTAGCGTTAGCGTTGCTTTGGTTAGGTTTGCCCATGCCATTACTTTATTAAGGGCGCCCTCTAACTCGCGAATATTAGATACTATGTTGTGCAAAATAAATTCTTTTACGGATTGAGGAATCTCAATTTTTTCGTTGTATAGTTTGGTTTCCAGTATGGCGGTGCGTGTTTCGTAGTCAGGTATAGTTATATCCGCAATAACACCGCCGGCAAAGCGAGAAATTAACCGGGCTTCCAAACCGGTGAGTTCTTTAGGGGGCATGTCGCTGGTTAAGACTATTTGCTTACTTGCGCTGTATATATCGTTGAAAGTATGGAAAAGTTCTTCTTGGGTTTCGGTTTTTCCTACCAAAAATTGTACGTCATCCACTATTAGAATATCACAATCCCGATATTTATTTTTAAATTGCTGGGTTGTTTGTTCGCGAATAGAAGCTATAAACTCATTCATAAATGTTTCGGAAGAGACGTACATAATTTTAAGTTCGGGATTGATATCCAGTGCTAAATTGCCAATAGAATGTACAAGATGGGTTTTGCCAAGTCCTACACCGCCATATAAGAATAGGGGGTTATAGTTGCTGGAACCTGGTTTTTCTGCCACGGCTTTTGCCGCAGCGTAGGCAAGTTCGTTACATTTACCTTTTACAAATGTTTCAAATGAATATTTTTGGCGTAAGTTGGTTTTTTCATAATTGTGACGGTTATTAGGTTTAGAGTCGATTGATCCTGCTGCGCTAAAGTCTTCCGGAGATAAGAATCTTAATTCCAAATCACTATCCCCTGCGGCAGTTTGAACGCAGCGGGTGAGCTCGTGAAAATACCTGTTCTTTAATGATGGTTTGCTAAAGTCCTTGTCTGTCATAAGGGTTAATATGCCATTTTCATAAGAAATGGGAACAAGAGAAACAATTAATGAATCATAGACCACCTGTGTCATGGAATTTTCTATCAAAGGTAGGGCTTTTTGCCAAACATCATATATATCCAAATCAAGACCTCCTTTGTTTTAGTTTGTAGTTATCCACAGACTTTTCAACAGGCTGTGCATAACTCTTTTTTAGGTACAGTTAATATATCAAATTAGAAGTATATAAGCAATATGTTACCAACAGGTTTTAAACATAATGTTCACAAGATTTATACAGAGGGGTACACATTTAAATTCAGTTGGTAACAATTTGTTACCAACTGAATTTAAATTAGCTAAAAGGATTGACGCGGCTAACAGTAATGCATATAATGCCTAAGCGAATGTAAATTTTATTCGAAATTTAACATGCTGTAAATTTAATTGAAAATTAATTGAAAGATGGTGACATATGAAAAGAACGTATCAGCCTAAGAAAAGGCAGCGCAGCAAGGAGCATGGTTTCCGCAAGCGTATGGGCACAAGCAACGGACGCAAAGTTTTACAAAGACGCCGTAAGAAAGGTAGACATGTATTGTCTGCATAATGGGAAGGCCAGCATTAAAAAAAATCAAGATTTTAAGCGCGTTTATAGCCAGGGTAAGTATGCTGCGGATCCAATGTTAGTAGCATATGCCCTGGCAAATGGTGTTGGAGTTAACAGGCTTGGTATAACTGTAAGTAAGAAAATAGGCTGTGCTGTAGTACGTAACCGCGTAAGGCGGTGGATTAAGGAAAGTTATAGATTACTTCCTAATATATTGGAAGGACAAGCCGCAATATCATACGATATTGTATTTATTGCACGCGCTCCAGCGGGTAAGCTAATAGGTAAGGGGTCTTTTAATCAAATTAATAAATCTGTTAAGGCGCTGCTTGTTAGACTTGAGAAAAAGTTGTGATAAAGTTTTTATGAAAATAGTTATTTTAGGATTAGTAAAGTTTTATAGGCTAGTTATTTCTCCAGCTTTAGGTCCTAGGTGTAGATATTATCCTACTTGTTCGGCTTATATGATGGAAGCTGTAGAGAATTACGGAGCAGTAAAAGGCGTTTGGATGGGATTAAAGCGTCTTGTACGATGTAATCCTTTTTCAAGAGGGGGATATGATCCTGTTCCTTAGAATAGCTTAAGAATAGCTTACAACGGCTTAAAAATTTGTAAGTATCCCCATTACAGGAGGAAATGATTTGAACTTTTTAGGTTTTATTGGTATGTTTACTATGGAGCGGCAAGTTGAACCAAGCCCCGGTTTTATAGTGAGGCCTATTGCCGCGGTATTTGGTTATGTTATTGATTTTTTATTTAATATTGTTTATGCCATAGGACCTGCACATTCTTTAGGTATTACAATTATTTTAATGACAATAATATTCCGCGCTTTAATGATGCCCCTTAGCATAAAATCGCAAAAATCTATGATGAGAATGCGAGAATTAAAGCCGGAACTTGACAAAATTGAAGCAAAGTACGGTAAGTCAAAAGATCCAGAAATTGTAAAAAAGATGAATGCGGAAAAGACTGCATTGATAGCAAAAAATGATGCAAATCCTTTAAAAAGTTGTTTTCCTATGTTATTACAAATGCCTCTGTTTATTGGACTTAATTTTATTATGCGTCAGGCATTTTTGTATGTTAGCACACTTAGAAATGTATATCATGAACTTGCAATAGCAATTCAACAAGTACCAGGGTATTTGGACATTATTGGCCCTATGGCAAGGCCGCTTATACCGGATTCTATACTGCAAAATAATGTAGAGGCCCATCGGTTGGTACAGTATGGCGGCCAAACCCTTGAACAAGCAAGAGAGCAGCTTGGAGATGTTATAAGCTTGGACGTAGCGGCAGATTTATCACGGGTTATACACTTGTTTTCTGCAGAGAATTGGGCTTATATACAAGAGAGTATCCCGGCCTATTATTGGACTGCAATAAATGAGTTAAACATGCACCGCCAATCTATAGAACACTTTTTAGGACTTAACCTAGTAGATTCCAGCAGTCTTAGCTGGCCAACTATCATGGTGCCATTATTAGTTGGTGTAACCATGTTATGTTCTTCTTGGTTAATGCAGCAAAGAACCGCGGATCCAAATGCAGATGAAAAAGCGAAACTGCAGCAACGTATTATGCTTGTTGTAATGCCAGTATTTATTGCGGCAATTACATTTGGTATGCCTGTTGGTGTAGGCTTGTTCTGGATAACTTCGCAAATATATCAAATTGCGCAGGATATTGGTTTAAATATAAAAGATGGCGTGCCTATTCGACTGCCATTTATGAAGAAAGCAGAGTAGGAGGGTTATTGTGGAAACAATTCAAAAAAGTGCAAAAACAGTAGCACTTGCAATAGAAGAAGCCCTTAAAGTTCTGGGTGCAACAGAAGAAGAAGTAGATATACAAATATTAGATGAAGGCG
>Ga0136643_10007413_pt1 | contig 15869 bp, 12 predicted proteins | sample TergutLab28metaG_FD_96883 | JGI IMG/M metagenome (GOLD analysis project Ga0136643, IMG submission 96883) | Labiotermes labralis P1 segment gut microbial communities from Petit-Saut dam, French Guiana - Lab288 P1 (version 3) (version 3) | ecosystem: Host-associated > Arthropoda: Insects >... | reverse complement strand
ATCCCACCTCCTGGAGATCCATCCTAATATTGTCCACCCATCTACGCCTAGGTCTCCCCAGTGGTCTCCTTCCCTCCGGTTTCCCCACCAAGACCCTATACACCCCCCTCTCCTCACCCATACAAACACAGATCGAGAATATTTATTACTTTTTACTGTTCCACAAAAAAATAGTTGTGCGAGATAGCCTTAATCTTTTAAAGCCGGAGACTTACTCTATGTACCACCAGCTTTAGCAATCAGACATTTTTCTGCCCACAACGCATGTATGTGTTTTGCGTCTATCTCAGAACAAACAGCGATTATTTCTATATACTGCATTAACTTATCTGTTTTTATGACCAAGGCAGAAAGTGTTTACTGCGCGGTACGAACTGAGTCTTTAAATCACACAGCTACATTTTCGCCCTCAAAAGGTTAACGTTAAGTCTTACGTACCGCGCCTGTCTTGTTTATTTCTCTCGGTATTTTCAAGGTGAAAATTCCGCAGTCTAAACTGAATTAGACCAGCGCTCTAAGTGTCTGCTGGAGAATCATTCACGGACATGTGTGTCCATTCATACAGAACAGCCGTATTTTTAATATTAAATACTTCCGCCATATTACGCCCCGTAGGTTGGTAAATACGAATGTTTGTGTCGATGTATGTGCCCCTTCCTTCTCTAGATGTATGTGTCCTTTGTGACACATACATCTAGAGAAGATATAGGGTGTAAGCCAGTTTGACAGAGGTCATCCCGTTGTGTAGTAACAAATTTGTATAATGTATTATATTCCGTCAATACACAACTATGTGTCAGTACAGTGATATTATATATACACTCAGGTCACATTATGACAACATGTTTCGACCGTAAACCGTCATCTTCAGGCCAATAGAGAACATTTTAAAGGTAAAATAAAGTGAGAACTCAATGGGATCCTATTAAGTGCTCACTTTATTGAGTGTATATATGTATAATATCACTGCTCTGATATATTGTGTATTGACGGAATATCGTACACCATACAAATTGTTACAACACAACGAGATGGCCTCTGTCAAATTCACAACCAGTCAAACACGCTCCATCTATCGACACAAATGGGATCCCATTGAGTGCTCACTTTATTATACCTTAAAAATGTTCTCTACTGGCCTGAAGATGACCGTTTACTGCCGAAACATGTAGCCATAATGTGACCTGAGTGTATATATAATATCCTGCAGTGATATATAATTGTGTACTGATGCAATATAATACATTATACAAATTTGTACGCTAATTACTTAGAACAATAAACCCACTTTTACGCGTTTTTTTAAAATAACTGAATTTGATCCCATTTTAATAAAATATAAATCCATACTCAGTGACTGTATAAAAAGCATGGGACTTTTTATAATATGTAGTGGTTCACCTGTCTGGTTTGACAGATTGTTTAGTTTCTTATTACCCTTGTAATTTACCTTGAAGATGGTCTAGACGGCGATTGAAACATGTTCGTTAAATACGGTATGTGATAAACACGTTATGCACGGTGCATTTATTGGTCATGTTATTTAAACTGAACTATACTTACGTTATGTTAAACTTTAGAACACTAAAGCATATTTAATTAACGTACACAAATTCAGTTCCCACGTCAATCTGAACATACTTTTTCTCCATTACAAAAACCAGTCAGTTACCGTTGTGTAGGGAAAAAAATCCTAGTTTATTTCGAGAACACAGGTACTAGCAGATAGACTGTGCGGGCAAAACAGTGAGTTTTTAATGCTAAGACATATGACATATATAATTACCACTGAACCACAGAGGATCAATGCCGTGATTACGCACAGTAGCACGTGGTTTCAGAAAACTTTCCAAGAGATAGTCGGATGAACCATGGAGGGCCTGCTCCATAATAATTAGGCAAGTACGTGACGTCACTGTTTTACCCGTTCGGATTAAATACAAGAGGAACTGGAAGGAGTGGAAGAAATATTTAACGCGAACTCGCCGCAGATACCGAAGTGTTATGTTGGTACGTCTGTCTTGAAAATGCAGCATATGTGAAATTATCAGAGGAATTTTTGTCGTAAAATATGTTTTTTCGAAAGAATTTCTTTACAAATTTCAGTAAGTTTAAAATTTCTATATGTATAATTAATTTAACACCAACATTTTGGTACAATTTCTGTCTCTTGCCGTGAAAATCGACGATTTAAATGCCACATGTGATGACGTCCCCCTCTCTACATCTCTCATAGCTGACCCAGCCACCCGCCTCCACCAATAGCGCCTACTGCTGTTTGGTTCGAAAGGCTTTAATTTTTTTTCGTCTTGTTTCCTTAAAATAAGAAATAAAAGACGAGCTTCAACACGCGCCCGACCAGTTCCGTTACTGCAGGTTGCATATGTTGAAGTCAAGTGGATTGTTGAAGTACAGTCATAACAAATACTTGGTTACGAACCACACATAAGCAAGAATGTACGAAGCACTATTTTCAAGTCTTACTGTACTTTTGTCTCCAGACAGACTATAAAATGGCAGTCATAAAAATGACAGAGATTTTACATCCATACTTTGCCTTTCTGTGTTATGATGCAGAATAATTGGAGAGGTAGTTTCATCCTGAACACGATAATATGAATCTGTGAACTTTGAGTGTGTGTGTGTGTGTGTGTGTGTGTAAAATCCACTAGAATAGAATTTCCAGGTTGTAAAATGTTAAAGAAAAGAAATCCCATTGCAGGCCTGGACAGGCCCTGAGGGTTCCAGGAGATTTGAGGCTCCCAGATTTCAAGACAGTCGGCACATAAAGGTGGTAAAGTTGTCAGTCCTACGCACCGGCCGCCTTTACCCCCAGGAAATATTCCTGGTACTCATTTCTGTTAGAGGCTGAGTCGACCCCAGGCCCATAGTGCGGCCGGAAGGATTATGTCAATGGAAAATTCCATTGACACCATCGGGAATCGAACCCGCGACCTTCCGCCTTGTAGCGCAGTGCCACAACCAACTGCGCCACCGCGTGCCCCACCTGTAAAATGGGAGTAATTTAACATCACAGAACTTCCCTGCCACGCAAGATCTACAAAATGCTGTGGCAACGCTTCGGGTAACGTTTGTCAAATATACTGTATGTGCGTCTTAGGTTAACTCTTTGAACAATGAATGATGGGAGATAAGAAGTAAAGGCAGGGTTTAGTGGGAGACGTTATATTTACTACACGAGGAAGAAGAAAAAAAAATTATGGCTCTGAAGGCCGTCAGGCAGTACACGCTCGTCCTTCTGGTAAAGTAGGCTGGAGACAAGGTAGAGCCTCGGGGTGTGCGGAAGGCAAAGGAAGTGGACTGTACGTGAATACAGCAGTGGAAATAATTTTGGCATTGCGACTGACTTCGACATTTTGACAACGGTGGGAAGAATGCGTTCTGGCAAAAATTTTTTTGAAGTTGATTTTGAGAGGGCTGTTTGAGAAGCATGCATTGCAAAGCGGAATTTTGCGTAGGAACTCGGCATCTTCTGTAGGACAGTCAAACACACAGATCGAGAGTAAAGTAGCAGGGTTATTGAAACTACATATACAAACGCTTTTCTTTCTCCACACAGAACACAGTCTATCTAAACTGTGAAGGCTGTTCGGTGAATGATGTTTAGGGAAAGAGTCGCTAGTACGCTGAGATTCACTGGAACACTTAAAATCCCTGTGTAAAATGCAGAGATTCTTTATGTGACAGGGAGCGGTACATATATATTTACCACTTTAGGCTTTAAATGTTTCAGTCGCTTTTGATTGGCTTGTGACAAAACAATGGTGGACATATAATATGATACATGATATGGTATATGATATGGTATGATATGATATATGATATGATATGATATGATATGATATGATATGATATGATATGATATGATATGATATGATATGATATGATATTACTTACTGGAATTGGGTTTTCACCCGGTGAAAGTGGTCGGTAAACTTGTACAAATTAGGAAAGAGACAGCTATATACAAAAGGAAAAACAATACACAAAGCAATGCACAGAAAACACAGGATACACAAAATAGAAAACAGGCATAAAAACAAGAAAACAAACATAAAAAGAATATTAAAAATCATAAGTCGAGTAATTATAAAATAAAACAGAGAAGCAAATTAATAGTGAAACAATGTACTACACAGAACCTACATACAGCTACATAACTATAAATCAATGACTATACACACATTTCATCAAAGATCTTCACTTCACTTCACACGGAGCCATTTTGCACTATCAGATTGTCTAGCAAAGGCAAACAGAGATAATGAGTAGTCTGCACGAAACTGTTGTATTTATAACATCGAAATTCGGGTGTGTTTGGCGGCAGCGGACTGCTGCTGACAGCGAGCAACCCAAAAGACGAGGCAAGACTCAATGGTCCAAGTAATTCGACACTTCCACTGCTGAAGACCTCTCATCTCATTACGCACTGAGTGCATTTTTAATTTCTGAGCTTCTGAACTTGTTCATCTATATATAAAGCGACTACAAGAGGCCTTTACCATTCTCGAAGTCGACTGTGTAGCAATAAGACAAGATACATCATAAACTGCGGATACTAAATTGTAATCGTCAGTGTTTTGAAACAGAACAGTTTAATGTGTGAAAGTTCTGATGTTGTGTCTTACCAGATTACTCAGAATCAATCTCCAAAATGATAAAGAACGTTCATGTTAATCCTGTTTTTTGGCCTTTAAGATATGCTATTTTACTTCATTGCTCGACAGGAAGCTTACACCACCTGCATTTAACAGAATGCAGGTTTGAAGCACTTTAAGGTTGGGATTATGAGAAGAATTAGCTATTTTAAAGAAGTCTGTTCGTAAAACATTCACTGTATTCTTCCGTTCTAATGAAACTCACAAAAATCGGCCACTTGTTTTGTAAAGGCAAAAAATCTGAATCGATGAAATCAAAAGGGTCATTTAGGCATAGATGGGAGAATATAATTAATATATATCCTACCTTCAAATGGAGATGGTTACGAATGAAATTGGAAAGTTCGCTAAGAAGCATGAAGAAAGGCTCCACCAAGTCAACGTCGAAGCGATCCAGCTGCTCGACAACGGTGAACTGGTGCGAAGGCTTGAAAGAAAAAAACTTTCTGACCTGCTGCAGTGATCATTAAAAGCAGAGCACAGTGAATTGCATAATAAATACTATCAGTGTGTGATAAAAACAGGGCCCAGTGTTAGTGCAGTGATCACCGCCAACAAAGGAAAAGACAGTGCGTAAGCACAACAAAACTAAACAGGTGGAACCGCTGGGCGACACCTGAAGTTAATATTCATTTAGCAATATAAGTCAGAGCAAAATAGCTGATTAGTCTTAAGACTAGGTGTTATTGTTATTAAGCGCCGATATGTATTTTAATTATATATATACATATATATATATGTGTGTGTGTGTGTGTGTGTGTGTGTGTCTTAAGGAATAGTTTATTACGATGCACAGTGAAATTAGGTCTTCTCATTTCTGGGTTGTTAGGCAGCGTAGGTCGGTAGTCACCGAAGTTACGGAACAACCTATCGATTCCATCTTCATTGGCCACACGGTCGACTGCTTAGTCCTTGGACTGATTGAACCTGGAAGATGGGACTGATATGTTGCCCGAAACATCGGTAACTAACTACCAATTTGCGTTGCGTAACTTCGCAGAAGAGCGAAAATCTTATTTACACGGTGGTGGAAGCCTGAAATCACGCATCCTACAGAGAAGCCATCTGACACAGCCTAGGGGGCCTGTAGCGTGTTCCTGCGAATATTGTAGTGAACATTTTAGTCCCATTAAAAATGAGGAATTTCGTGACCATCCAACTAACTATTACTTTTAACAGATGCATTTTGCTACGAGGAATTAGATGCAAACATTTGTTATTGCGTCCCTATAGGTCTGCACGTCTTCCTTACCAAATAGTCCTTTTACTAAATTTCTTATCACCTGCCCATGTAATCCGTTCAGCTACGTCATTGACTTTATATAATTTACGAAAAATAATTATTTATGTTAAATTCAAGGTGGGGGGGACCGCGGTAGCACAGTGGTTAAGGTGCTGTGCTACAAATCGGAAGGTCGCTGGTTCGATCCCAGCTGGTGTCATTGGAATTTTTAATTGACACAAAATCCTTCCGATCACACCATGGCCCTGGGGTCGACTGAGCGTCTAACAGAAATGAGTACCAGGAGCATTTTCTGGGGGTAAGGGCGGCCGGTGCGTAAGGCTGACAACCTTACTAACATCCTGTGCCGTTGTCATGAAATCTGGGAAACTCAACTTCCTCGAACCCCTCTGGGCCACTCCAGGCCCGTAACGGGACTGGTAAAAAAAATTCAAAGTATATAATTATTTATGTTAAATACGAAGTACGTAACAAGTTTTGTGTTCTGAGACGTGCAAGAATAGAGCTCTGAGTTTGACTTTGGTATAGTCGATAGGTAGCTACGACACAACCTTTCAGACACATCTCCTGTTACACTTCTCCCCAGAAAATGGAGGCAGTTTCTTTCTCCGAAAAGCATACAACACCAGCCAATGAAATGAACAGTTTTCCAAAATTAATATTTAATTTATAATTTCTGGTATCTCCTACATGTTTGGAACCTCTTGGTTTCATCCTCAAGGAGACAGTGGTGTATACAATATGGTATGTTGTACACGCATCCTATCCACCAGACTGCTCTCACCAATGCACGTAAAACATACCTATTGCATATACAACTGTCTCCCTGAGGATGAACTCACAAGGGTCGAAACGTGTAGGAGACACCAGAAATTATCAATTAAATATTAATTTTAGAAAATTGTACATTTCGTTGTTTTGTGTGGTATAATTATATCACAATACACTGCACAAAAAAAGACATAAAATTTCTCCGACACGTTTGTAACAATTTCCAACACAATGCGACCCCACATACCGGAAGACCATAATCTCGACAAAAAGTTATTTGGGGTTTTGACGTGCAAAAATTTAAATGGAGAAGCGATTATGGACAGCTTGTGTTTGTATCAACGGGGGCAAGTTTCGGTAGAGCGCACGGTTCGGTAACAGATGTTTGAGAGACGAAAAACTGGGCTTGTGATGAAGAACAGTTCATATTAGATGGGAATATACTGAAGTCCGTGGCCTCATCAACAACAGAAGAAGTTGCACTTTGCATGCCGTAAGTAACGGAGAAAATATATGAAGCACAGTTTTTACTAAGCAGGTAGTTGCCGCTCTGATGCGTTAAACAGTTCCCCACATTTTACGGAAGATTATCCTGAGCACTCTACCCCCAAAAATTAGGTCAATTATTTAAAAAATAATCGGTTTTATTGCCGATTAAATATTAGCCAACTAAACATTATGGCAAAGAACACTTAGAATACTGTTCCAGTAAATGTAGTTATTTGTGTGTAGCACAATATACGTCAGAACAATGAACAGGTGTTCTAAGGCTGTTCGCATAATGTCCTGTATTGCAGTCAGATAATACAATGGAATTTCGGAACTTGTGCCAAGTGTGAAGAACATTCCAGGGTGCTGGAATAGAAACCGTATCGTCTCATAAAGGACGACAGGAGAGGTAGGCGAAACTCGTAACCGGGAATTCTTAATATTTACATATAAATGTGACCTTAATGTTGCCGCTTAGGTAGCCGTTCGCTCACGGAATGAAAGAAGTTTGCTACGTGAAATGAGTTCAACAGAATACTTGGCAGCAAGCCGCGAATGCGAGTAAAAGCCACTTCCAAAGTATTACGCAGTCTAGGATCACGTAAAAATAAAAACACGTCAAATGACTTGTTAAATCCTGGTGGTAAATATACCGTCTACTATCTACTTTCACAATAAAATCTCTACTTTTACCCACGCAGTTTATTTACATGTTTCGAAAGATCTTCGTAGTAAACAGCGATTATTTATCTAAACAGAATTAAAAAATGTTAAAATATTGGTTGTTATAATGTAGAAGGGCTGTGTTCTTCGTGAGGTAGGAGCTGAAGTTTACGTTCTGTAGAAAAACTTCAGGCTTTAAACGGTTAAAATTCGTTTATTTATTATGGCCTAAGCTCACGGTTTTTTATTCTTATAAGGCAGTTTGCAAAGTGTTGCATATTTGATGGTAATCATATCACAAAAGAGATCAGTTGGTAAAACCAAGCATCCGGCAATAAGAAGAAATGTGAATCCATTTATATATCGTAAATGCATGCAGCTACGTTACTGAAGTCACGTAATGTAGGCATATTGCGAAGTCGTGTTATCAGAATGTCAACAGATAAAGAAAAGATCATAATTAGTATGTAAGACTTCCTCCCACTCACCGCTGAACGTCGTAATGTCAGAAGACCGCTTCCAGTATGGTGACTGTTTGCGAATACACGTATAACGAATAAGCGGCCACAAACAGGTGATAAACTGTCGTTCTTCGGCTTGGGAAGTGGCCGAGGACTAACAACTCCTCGCCATAAAAAAAGTGACATGTTACCTTTATGTGCAATCTGTACAAAGACATTATTAGCAATTCAGATTATAGAGCTTGGAATGATAGGATCATGGGTGAGTGTTAGCTGAAATGAATGTGGAAGGACATGAACTTGACCAGCTGCTCACATTTTTCCGAGCAATATACGTGACACCTCAAAATTCTAGGGGACAGAAGGGTGACATGGAGTAGGTTACTACTGAGGAGCACTAAATATTAGGTGCCAGCGGGAGAAATTTAGTCGCCCGGTTAATCTGGTTTGTCCTAATTTGAAGTACAATTCCTGTATTTGCAAAGACCGGACAGAGAAATGCCAGAAATTACCTCACCTAGTACGTCGTTTTCCTGCCTGAGTTTTAAACCCGGTAACTTCCGAATTTGACCGGCAAAGTGAAAAATGTAGCGCACGGCTTTATACATGCATTCACCGTTTGGTGCGACTAAATTTGGAAAATATTACATAAAAGGGATGTTGCTAATTTGCGGGTTTAATCTTCCTGTAAGAAAGTTGTCAAGTTTCATGTTACTGTTGCCAGATGAAGAATGATGAGACTGCCGAAACCTGCACGACACAGGGGCGTACAGGAATACGTGCGAAATGTTGAAGTTGGACAACATGAAAGGTAGAAATCACTCGCGAGGTTAATATTAAATTCAGAGACGAAACATTTTGACTCAAAGACGTGACCTTTCCTTATACATTTACTTAAATTATTTTGTGTAAACAAGAATGTACGACGTCATGGGGCTGGTTATGTTAATCCATGATGCCGGAATTCAGAATTTCAATATTTTGTTTAAAATGCTCGCCAGTCCCCGTACTTAAAACGCTTCATCATAGCTTCTCATTCTGCAAGTCTTTTTTTTTTTTTGGTATGTAAATTTCCTTTTAAAAACCTGTTACAACATAAACAACTTGGCGTTGCATACTTGATTACCCCACGAGTAAATATCTTTGCAAGTGCACCTGCCCTTGTTTCCCTTTAAACGATAGACAGTACATTAACATGGAATCAGAATATGCACTTGTGTGTGATGACACCGTCTAGTCTGCTAAGGATACCAGTATATCGAAAGAACCTTCTGCTTCACTCTACGACGCACTTGAAGTTCGCAGTCTGAATCTCTGTTACATTGAGAATCCCAAATCTCATACCCCAGCATGAATGGTCTGGAAGACGGTGAAGGCAGTCTAAGGACTTAACGTGGAACCAAGGAAGAACTTAAGAGACATGCAGGTCTGTCTATCCGTCCGTAACACGTTTGTCGGATAAAATAACACCTTTCAACAATATTCTTTATTAAGGTGGCAGTCATGAAATCCCTGTCGTACAGAAACCGACGGCTGATTACCGTTCGCAAGAGCCCACTAGCCGAACATTGTCTGAGCCAGACGAAAACACCTCACACCCTTTTGCCATACTCCTTTAAGATCGATTTTAGTGTTACCCTTGCATCTTCAGGTAGAAAAATGACCTACTCAAATTTCGTGGGCGGCCCCGTGGCTGGTATATTTTGAAGAAGAAAACACATAATTTCCTTACCGCGAATCGAACACCCGGTTGTTCAGCCCATGGCCCAGATACTAGAGGAAGTTCGAGCTAATGAACACATTATAATACTGCCAGCCTTGCCCACAGAGTTGCCGTTTTGTAACTCGAGGAGGGAATAATTAGCAGAGAATGTTTTTGTAATGAACCATGAAAGATAGACTACTGTAGCCAGCCATTGTAACATACCTCATGATGGTGAGACGTTCTTTTTTGAAAGGCAAAGACCATTTATATACAGCTACTTGGTTAATGTATAGGAAGAAATAAGTAAGTAAGTGAAAAGATATATTAACTTGATAGGTCAACTCGTATCTTTCGGTAAGTTCGTTGTTTTGTTTTATTAAACTGATGGAAGAAAACAGTTTGAGGAGAAGAAGGGGGTAAGAGAACTGTGAGGCAGCTTTTATCATGCATGAATAAGTTAAGTGGACACGGCTTGGTGTCGTGTGTGTGTGTGTGTGTGTGTGTGTGTGTGTGTGTTTTGGAACGAGAGGCAGGCAGCAGCTGCTGGACCATAAACAGCGAGGGATATTGGATGTACAGTAGCTGAACGGGCCTCTGAAGGTACCTACAAGAGCTAAAAGTGTCATATCACGACATGATGTCGTATGGTGGAGCGGAGGTATAGCTCCACGCAATTTTAATGTCCACACAGAGTGGAGGTGAGAAGTAAGGTTCGCGGCACTTCAACCTCGATGAAAAGCCCGCAGTACCCATTAGATAGAAGGCTGGGTGGTTACCGGAACAGGTGTCGACGCTGTTCTGCTGAGAGTAGATTCCTTGGACATCCAGCCTACTGCCGGTAGAACTAAGTGTAGCGTAGGTAGCTAATAGCAGAGAGCACAGTTTCTGATCCGATACTCGCTCGGTTATTGAAGAAATTCCCTTTCTTTTATGGAACTGGAACTTTATTGCTGTGTTCACAAGTACTTGCAATAGAGCCACTCAAACCCAGTCCATATTTTCATATGTTGTTTCCTTGCAATGAGAGTTTGTAATATTCCCCATCTAAACCTAGGTCATGTCGTTCCAAGTTTTCTTTTACGTGTGTCATCTGTCTCAGAATTAAGCTGTAAGCTTGGGTTAATGGTGGGCCGGACGGTTCGGGGAACGAATCCGGGCGGGGGCGAGATTTACCCCACACGTCCCGACCGGTCCTGGGGCCCACTCACCCTCTTATACAATGGGTACCGGTTCTTTTTCCCAAGGATATGGCGTTGACCACCCACCCCCATCTAGAGCCCAGGTTAAAGAAAGAGTAGAGGCTTCATGGCCGGTTCTAGGGTGAGCTTTACCTTTACCTTGTATTAACGTGAAGTGTTTTTGCAATGTCTGTTGCTGACTTGATACATAGGGTCACTACATACTCTGCATTTACTGCAACTTCTTCATTTAGGAAAACTTTCTAGTGAACAGCTTATTTGATAGAGAACAAGAAAGCTAAGCAATAAAATAAACAGATCTGATTACTGCAAAATTGCGAACATGTCTTTTGTTTGGCGTGAGCTACTGTAAGAAAGAGAACTCAACAATTATATGGAATTTGTCACTCTCTTGCTGTTGCGTTACCTTGGTTCTTAGTTGGGGTGGGGACTCCACAAAACGTAAATGTGGCAACACTCTTTGCAGGCGTAACCTATCAGGGGAAAGGGACACGATCATCTTTAAGAAAGAGCGGTCTGGGACGAAGTTTCAGAAAATAAGAGTTTGAAGAAAAGAGTGGTTAGTAATGAAAGAAGGTTTTGTTAGAAACGGTACAGTTGGTATATAAGTGTGAACTCCCTGTAGGAACAGGAGAGAGACTATTTCGTGTCGAGTGTGTAATTGGCTTCTACTTCAAGGCCATTATTATCTGCAAGGTGCTACTCATTTAGTTCTTCCATCATTTTTTACAGTCTATCCTTTTCTATATTTCGGTGTATACTTATCAAATGTTTCCCATATCATAGATTTCTTTAGGTTTTCATGCCGAAAATTGTTCAGGTAGTGGTCTTCCGGTCTGCGACACCGCGTAGGTTTCGGTTTCGGAGGAGTATGCTGCCTCCATCTTCAGGGTCGAATTGAGTAGAATGAGTTTGTAGCTGTGCTATGTATGTAGGTTGCAAGGAAGGGCAGTTCTATACAACAGTATATACTTACCAAAATACACGATGTCACAGCCGAGAGTGTCACAAACTGATCTTCACAGTCATGAGAATGAAATGGCCCTGGTAGTTTCCTGTGTTATATATAATTATCACAACTAACAACAATTATTTCCCCAAACAATATAAACCAACTTCTCTGCGTAATAGGGCCACCGTTTTTTCTTGATGTTAAACTAATTTTTCAATAATATTTAGATGAAATATGTGCGTCATATGGTTGCATGCTGTTTCAACCAGCAGAGTCGATGAATTTTTTATGCAGGGGTAGAAGAAAATTATGTTGGATTTTTTTCAGAATCACTTCATAGGGCTTCAAATGTTGGTTTAATGTTCTTAAAAGAACAAGACAGTAATTAACAAACATGTACAATTCGTTCACGAAATACAGCATGTGCTTCCTACCGTTTATGCAATAAATCCGCACAAACAAGTGCGTAGCCGGTTTGAATCTTGGCCAGGCACAGGCTAACCAATTGTTCACCATGAATTTTCTCAGTCCCTTATTTAGAATAACCCGATTAATCCACACGTGTTTCCTTCCACATCCTTTCCAATTCATCACTCACTGGTCATCCTAACAAGTTCGCTTTATGGGCTGCGATATTGACAACATTCAGAAATTTAATCACGAGAAGGAAAATCCAGAAGCACGGTGTAGCATTATTTTTCACGGACAAGAGAAGAACTTGAGATCAGTTTCAGGAACAAACAACAAAAATATTCAGTGCGTTGCGACCTTGTGACCTTTCTACAGATACCTTTAGGATAATTCCAGAAATTGAATACACGCTGCAGGCAATAACACGGACAGGGTAACATTACAATGTTGTCATTTTAAATCGCAGTGTGTAGATGGCCTTGGAGTCATATCTTGTACACACAGGTTTAGGTATTTGTAGAGTTAGGCCTACACAGTTAATTTCGCTGTTCGTCACAAATCAAAGAAAGCACGTTTGGTATTCCGAAATTTGTAAAGTCCGGGAACATGTTATCGGCACTCCTGAATGTCGTGTTTCCTACATTCCTGAAATTTCGTGCTTGGATTTAGACGGCAGAACACTAAATAATGCACGCCGTTTCGTGGTGTACAAGCTAATTATTTCAGATGTTTCTCTGTTACATACAATAAACGTGATTATTACGCAGGGCCGTGAATGTGATGGTACCGTTTACCAAACACAGCTTTTAAGATAATAGTCTGTTTCCGTCACCATATCTAAAGGTCCACACTTAAATGTTATATAAAAAAACACTCTTATGCAACACATATCCAGCTTTTCCAGGTTAGTAGTTTTGGATTTGTTAACAAGCTATTATCAGAATATTTGACTTCCAATACCGTCCAGTGACAATTTATCCTTACATATAGGATTGGGAATTCATGCCTTTAAAATACGTCATAAAATTTATTGACATAAATATATAAAATTCAATTAAATAAATGTGTATAATGTGCACAAAATTATGGAGTATAGAAAGGTTTACGTTTAAAACTGTAGCATTATAACTGAAAACCTCTATATGTGTTGTGTAAGACTGCGTTTTTCAATACAGTGCTGGAATAGCACACAACGCGGATGAATCACCGTAAATTCGTACTTAGATGGGTCTCTTAAAAATGTCTAATCTGGCTTATATTTTACTGTTTACTTCGTAAAACTTCCTTCGTTTTATACACCTTATATATCAGCCTCATTGTTCCGTATAATTGTGAACTTTGTCGTTTGTTTGTTTCCAGCTAATTTTCCGCGTCCTTGTGCTTTCAGCCATACCTTACAAGTGGATATGATTTTTTTTTGTCGTGGTTCCTATATAAACTATGCATATAGCGTGTGTGCTCTGGTCAACAGTTCTTTCGGTGTCCAGTGACTGAGACTGTAGGCGGTCCACTGCTGTAGGAATCTTTTGGAAACGGATCAATAGGCCAATAAACGAGACTAGCTCTTAATGAGAGGCTAAACTGGGTAGGAATCGTGTTTGAAAACCCAAGTTGATTGTGTACTAAATAGTTGTCAAATATTGCACCATGTTCATTATCATAAAGAATATGTGATTTTGTGCACCCAAACAAGATTTGAAAGGTGTGCAGCTGTAAGTACAGGGGTCAAAAGGGTTGAAACTGAAATTGCCTGTCAACTTTTGGCGAATTTGTCTCATGTGGAATTAAAGAAGAATTTCTTCTTGCATTTGCAGAATCTGACAAACATAATATGCACGTGAGGACCTTTCTCTTTTACTTCGTAAACAATGTCAAAAGGTTTCATGAATTTTTACGACTCCTGTTACTAATGGAAATAAGACAATCTTAGGCGACTGCTTTACTTCGCAGGTTGACTGTACTTCTCGCAGTGCGTTGGGATGCAAGTTACAGGTATATCGGCGGCACAACGTGATGCTGCGCGGTGTGGGGAGGAAGGGGAAAGTTTGAGGCGTCCCCGCTGGTCGAAATGATGGATATACAGGAGTATGAGGGGGGGGGAGGGGAGGCGGGCAGTAGCAGAGCGTGCAAGCGAGTGCTACGGTGCGTCTTGGCGTCTCAGTCTTACGCTCAAGGACGTTCAGAATGCAAGTATCGTGCTGTTGACTGTGTTCTCTTACGAAGACTGAATTACGTCTCGGGTTCTTTAGAAAGGTAGTGGATCTAGCATTGGAAATGTGCCACAAGGTTGTGAACACGTGATTTTAAGGGACATTCGGGAATGATTCCTGAAAATGTGTGCGTGTATGACAACGGCTTTGGAATCGTGATTACTCGGTGGCGGTAAGTTCCATTAAGTCTGGTTACTTATTTTAAGCAGTTAAACCAAAGAGGTTACTGTTTGTACCGTATGTTTAGGAAGCAAGATCTCTGCATTGTGCGTTTAGCGTATATTTATGATTGAAACAATGAACCGAGATTGTTTCCCTAAATCAGCATCAACTGGTTGGTCTTTGTAATAGAGACGCAGGGCGTTTGCTGTGAGGTGGGAGCGGTATTTGTTTATATTTTTAATGAACTTAAGCAATCAAGAGGTCAACATCCGGTTATTCCAATAAAAAATCCATGACATCCTGTACGGTGCCCGGAACAACGAAACAGTCGTGAAGAAGAAAAGTATGTTGACAGGTGGATGGTGTGGTTTGCTTATCATAGGGAGGTGGAAATAGGTACAGAATGTTACCGGCGATTTAAAGGCCGAGGAGGAGGATCATAGAAGAAGTGCCGGTTGGATGTGACCGTTTGTGTGGATTTGTTTCGCCTGGCTCATGATAGTTGGCTGTTGTGACCACAGTAATGGAATTTTGGGTCCCATAAAGGGTGGAATATGTTTTGACAGCTTTACCAAAGTAGATTGTTTTGAGGGAGACGGATTATGTACTTCAGTGTAGTAATTAGGTTACGGTTTGGATGGCTGAGGGATCAGGCTCCGGTTTCCCGCAGAGTGAAGACATTGCTCTGTTCTGAGCGTACGGACCGTTTCTGGGACCCATCCAGCCTCCACGTGAATGGGTTCCGGGGTCCCAATCGGCCCAGGTGTGAAGCCTACTTACCTGCATCTGCTTCCCACGTTATGAATGCACGTTCATTTCCCCACGCTTTATGGCATGGCGCTTATTGCAGCGCGGGGACAGAAAGTTTTAATCTGTAGTTATTGTTGCGGCTGTTATGCTGCTACTACTGCTACTACTACTACT